>JADMIO011564935.1_pt1:0-67500 | contig 126846 bp, 107 predicted proteins | sample 8958161 | NCBI WGS metagenome assembly JADMIO01 (sample SAMN16585339, study PRJNA669376) | soil metagenome | isolation source: Crop rotation soil | place: USA: Cullars Rotation, Alabama | collected 2011
CGCGACAACTTGTCCACGTGGAATTCTAAGCTTAGGATCCCAATGTGCTGGAAAGTGCCACGACCCGGGGCTCACCCTGCCGCCGGAGCAATAAGAAACAGGACGGATCATGGCTGCTGAACGACCCCTCATTATCGTCACCCGCAAGCTTCCCGACGTGGTTGAAACGCGCCTCAGGGAATTGTTCGACGCGCGGCTAAATTTGGAGGATAGGCCATTCAGCCGGGACGAGCTGATTGACGCGGTCAAGAAGGCCAATGTGCTCATCCCCACCGTCACGGACCGCATCGACCGCTCGGTGTTGAGCCAGGCCGGTCCTAATCTCAAGCTGATCGCGCAGTTCGGCACCGGCGTCGACAATATCGACCTGGAGACGGCGCGGAACCGCAGCATCATCGTCACCAATACGCCGGGGGTGCTGACCGAGGACACCGCCGACATGACCATGGCGCTGATTATTGCCGTGCCGCGCAGATTGACCGAGGGGGCCGCGCTGCTTCGGAACAACGATAATCAATGGCATGGCTGGTCGCCGACCTGGATGCTTGGTCACCGCATCTACGGAAAACGGCTCGGCATTGTTGGCATGGGGCGCGTCGGCCAGGCGGTGGCGCGGCGCGCACGCGCCTTCGGCTTACAGATTCACTATCATAACCGCCGGCGCGTCGCGCCGGAGGTCGAACAGGCGTTGGAGGCAACCTATTGGGACAGCCTCGACCAGATGCTGGCGCGCATGGACATCATCTCGGTCAATTGCCCACATACGCCCGCCACCTATCATTTGCTCTCGGCGCGTCGGCTTGCGGTGATGAAACCCTCCGCCTATATCGTCAACACCGCGCGCGGCGAAGTGATCGACGAGAACGCGCTCGCGCGCATGATCGAGAATAATGAGATCGCCGGCGCCGGGCTCGACGTGTTCGAACATGAGCCTGCGGTCAATCCGAAGCTGCTCAAGAGCAGCAAGGTCGTGGTGCTGCCGCATATGGGCTCGGCGACGCTCGAAGGCCGGGTCGACATGGGCGAGAAGGTCATCATCAACATCAAGACCTTCCTCGACGGGCACTCGCCGCCGGACCGCGTACATCCGGCGATGTTCTGATCGATGGGTTTGCTGAACCGGAGCTGAACCGGGCGGCCACATCCTGACACAAAGGCTTGCATTGACGGGCGCCTCGCAAAGGCGTTCCCTTGGCTCCCGTGCCGAGCCAAAGGAGACAAGCCATGTCCCGTTGGATCACCATTTCTGCCTGTTTGAGCTTTTTGATTTTGACCGCTTTGTCGGCCCACGCCGCCGAGCGGTCGCAAATGCTTCGCCTGGCGCAGGCCGACACCTCCGATCTGCCACGCAATATCGAGTTGAAGGAAGGCGCCAAGATCGCCGAGGACGCCAAGCCAGCCGACGACAAGTCCAGCGACGAAAAGACCCGCCAGATCGTTACCGAAGGTAAAGAGGCAACGCCTGCCGCTGCTCCGGCGGATGCCGCCAAAGAGGCGGTTCCTGCAGATGCCGCGGCGAAAGATGCAGCTCCACCTGCAACTGACGCCGCGCCACCCCCTGCGGCCGCTGCCAAGGACGCTGCGCCGCCTGCCGGCGACAAACCGGCTGAGAAAGTCGTCGTCGTTCCGCCGCCTGACGGACCGCCTCCAGGGGATATAGTGCTCCTGGTGCAGACCGAGCTTCACCGCGTCGGCTGTGACCCAGGTCCGCTCGACGGAGTCTGGGGCGGACAGTCCCGTGAGGCGCTCGCAGCCTTCGGCAATTTTGCCAAGGTGGATGTCGGCGAACTTGCCCCGACGCCCGAGGTTTACGCTCTGATCAAGGGCAAGGCCGAAGTGGTGTGTCCCGTCGAGGCGGAAGAGCATCACGCTCCCCCGCCCCCATCAGATTATGGCGGCGGTGGCTATGACCATGGCGGCTATGGCGGTGGCGGGGGTTATGGCGGTGGCGGCGGGTATTGAAACGCGCCGAGGAAGCTAAGCGAGGGCCCGGGACAGTGTCTCGGGCCCTTCTGCTTTACGCTTTGACCTCAGGCGAGCGGACGTGCTCGGGGCGGAAGCCCATGCCGATCAGGCGCGCCGGGAGTCGCCGCAAGACCGGGAACCAGTTGAGCAGCTTCACCGCGAAGGGCGCGCTCGGCTTCTGCTGAAGCGCGAGCACGTTGCTGATGACGCGCTTCTGCACCAGAAGCTGAAGGGCTTGCGTCATTTCGGTTGGCCATTGCCGGCGGTCCTGCACTTTCTTCAAAAGCTCGACCAAGACCGGGCCTTGCCTGAGTGGCACGGCGAGAATGTTCGCCGCCGCGACCGCGTCCTGGACGGCAAGATTGATGCCCACCCCGCCTACGGGCGACATCGCGTGCGCCGCGTCGCCGATGCACAGAAGTCCCGGCCGGTACCAACGCTTGAGGCGATCGACCACAACGGTCAACAGCTTCACGTCTCCCCAGGATGCGATCTCACCGACGCGGTCGGCAAGAAACGGATTGAGCTCGACGATCGACTGGCGGAACGCGGGCAGCCCGCGCCGCTGCAGATCCTGGAAGCCGCCTTTCGGAATCACATAGGCGCATTGCCAATAGTCGCCGCGATCGAGCATGACGAACAGCCGGCCCGCCATGATACGCCCAAGCGCCTGCGTGGGGTCGCCGGGCTGCTTGGAGAGCCGCATCCACAATGCATCCATCGGCGCGCCGTAATCCTCGCGTTCCAACCCGGCGCGGTCGCGGACGATGGAATGCCGTCCGTCGGCGCCGACGACGAGATCGGCGCGGATGTCGAGCTCGCCTTGCGGTGTCTTCGCCTTCACGCCGACGACGACATCGTTCTCGATGATGAGGTCCGTGGCCTCCGCCTGCATTCTGAGATGGAAGCCCGGGTAACGCCTGGCCCTCTCGGCGAGGAAATCGAGAAAATCCCATTGCGGCATGAAGGCGACGAATTTGCAGTGGGTGGGAAGATGCGAAAAGTCTGCCAGCGTCACCATGTCATCGCCGATCTTGCCGGTGAGCACGGTCACTTTCTGATGCGGGCGCTTGAGAAAATCCTCGAGCACGCCGAGCTCATGCATGATCTCCAGGGTCGAGGGATGGATGGTGTCGCCGCGGAAATCGCGGAAGAAATCGGCGTGCTTCTCCAGTACGACGACATCGATTCCGGCGCGGGCGAGGAGGAAGCCGAGCATCATGCCGGCAGGTCCGCCGCCGGCGATGCAACAGCGTGTGGTGACGCGCTCCGTCATTGCTAGGGCTCCGTCACGAGTTGACGATGATGCGACAAATCGCGGTAACGCGGCGCCTTGCCGTTCAGCGGGTTGTCGGGGTCCCAGGCGTAGGCGACGGTGCTGAAGCGCGCAGCCAACGCGTCGTAAAGCAGAAGCTTGCCGACCAGACCGTCGCCGAGATCGAGCAATTGCTTGGTGACTTCCACCGCGGCAAGCGCGCCAATCACGCCGGCTACCGCACCGAGAATGCCGGCCTCCGCACAAGGGGCAACCGTTCCAGGCGGCGGCGGTTCGGGAAACAGGCAGCGATAAGAGGGTAGAGGGTTGCCGGAGGCGTCGCGCTCGAAAGACCGGAATGTCGTCAGGTGGCCGTCAAACGGGCCGACAGCGGCGAACACCAGCGGTTTTCCGGCGAAATAACAAGCATCATTGACGAGATAGCGCGTGGCGAAATTGTCGGAGCCGTCGGCGACGATGTCAAATTGGGAGATAATCTCGAGCGCATTCTCGGGCACGAGCCGCGTCGAATAAAGCTTGGTGTCGACATTCGGATTGAGCTTGGCGATGGTCGAAGCCGCGCTCTTGGTTTTCAGCTTGCCGACATGGGTCGTGTCGTGGACGATCTGCCGGTGCAGATTGTCGAGGCCCACGCGATCGTCGTCGATGATGCCGATGGTGCCGACTCCGGAGGCCGCCAGATACATAGCCAGAGGCGAGCCGATACCGCCCGCACCGACGATGAGAACGCGCGCCGCTTTCAGCTTCTGCTGGCCTTCGCCGCCAATCTCCTTCAGCACGAGTTGGCGCTTGTAGCGTTGGATTTCGTCAGGGGTGAGCATGATCAAGTCAGTGTAAGCCATGCGTCGCCTGGGTGGCGCAGAATTTCAACCGGTCGAGCCGAAGCCGCCGGAGCCGCGGGCGGTGCCGCCGAGTTCCTCAACCTCGACGATGGCGACGTGCTCGACGGTGGCGACAATGAGCTGGGCGATGCGATCGCCGCGGCGAATGGTGAAAGGCTCGGCACCGTGATTGACGAGCAGCACCATGACCTCGCCGCGATAATCGGCATCGATGGTGCCGGGGCTATTGAGCAGTGTCACGCCATGCTTCAAGGCAAGTCCTGAACGGGGCCTGATTTGCGCCTCGTAGCCGGCTGGAAGCTCGATGGACAATCCTGTCGGCACCAGTCCGCGCGCGCCGGGCGGCAGAATCATGGAATCATCCGCTGCAAGACCGGCCACCAGGTCGAGCCCGGCCGCGTTGGACGACTGATAGGCCGGAAGTGCCAGACCCTCGCCGTGAGGCAAACGGCGCACGCGAAGCGTAACTGCCGCGCTGTCCGTGCTCATTCCGCCGCCGAGCGCAGAGTCCGCATGGCCGACGCGATCTGCGCCAGTAGGCGCTGCGCCATTTCGTCTTTGGTCATCGGCGGCCAATTCTCGACGCCGCCGCCGGTGACGATGTGAACTTGCGTCTTGTCGCCACCCATGGCGCCAGTGCCGGGCCAGACGTCGTTGGCGACGATCCAGTCCGCGCCCTTGGAGCGGAGCTTCGCCTTTGCGTTCTCGATCAGATTTTCGGTCTCGGCGGCGAAACCGATGACGAGACGCGGACGCTTTGGTCCGGGCTTCGAAATAGTGCCGAGGATGTCAGGGTTCAGCGTCAGCTTGAGCTCCGCCTCGGTCTGCCCGCTCTTTTTCAGCTTGTGCGGCGCTTCGTCAGCGGCGCGCCAATCGGCGACGGCTGCCGCGCAAATGGCAATGTCCGCGGGGAGCGCCTGCTGCACGGCAGCCAGCATCTCGTTCGCGGTCTCGACCTTGACCACGCGCACGCCCTCGGGATCGGGCAGCGTCACCGGGCCGCTCACCAATGTCACATTGGCGCCCAGAGCTTGCGCGGCGCGCGCCAGCGCATGGCCCTGCTTGCCGGAGGAGCGGTTGGCGATATAGCGCACCGGATCGATCGGCTCTTGCGTCGGTCCGGAGGTGATCAACACGTGCCGGCCGGAAAGCGATTTCGAGGTCGCGCCGCCCCCGCGTTTCGCCGGGGCGTCCGCTTGCAACAGGTTTTCGATTGCCGCGACAATGTCGTCGGGCTCGGCCATGCGGCCAGGGCCGAACTCGCCGCAAGCCATCTCGCCCTCGTCGGGCCCGACGAAGACGATGCCGTCCTGGTGGAGCGTCGCAACATTCCGTCGCGTCGCCGGATGCTGCCACATGCGGACATTCATCGCAGGCGCGACGAGGACTTGCTTGTCGGTCGCGAGTAGAACGGCCGTGGCGAGGTCGCCTGCCAGACCTTGCGCCATCTTGGCAAGCAGGTCAGCGGTCGCCGGGGCGACGACTACGAGGTCCGCTTCACGGGAGAGACGGATATGACCGATCTCGGCCTCGTCCTTCAGATCGAACAGATCGGTGAAGGCCTTTTCCTCGGTGAGCACAGACAGCGAGAGCGGGGTGACGAACTCGGCGCCGGCGCGTGTCAGGATGGCGCGCACCGACGTGCCCCGCTCCTTCAAGCGGCGCACCAGTTCGAGGCTCTTATAGGCGGCAATGCCGCCGCCGACGATCAGCAGGATACGCTTGCCTTGCACTGTCGGTCTCATTCCTTTCGTCATGCCCGGCTTTATGCCGGGCATCCACGTCTTACACCAGAAATAAGAAATCGTGGATGGCCGGGACAAGCCCGGCCATGACGACATTAAGTTAATGTCAAAATAGCAGGTTGAGGGCGATGGCCGCTAAGGCCAAAGCGCCGACCCAGATGCCGATGCGGCTCCAGCGGCTTTGCCGGCTTTGGGCCTCGGCAAGCCGTTCGACAGTGTGGTCGTCGAGGCGAAGGCCCTCTTCCGCCATATCGGCAAAGGCCTCACCCACCCGCTCCACCCGCCCCAGCAATTTCGGGATATCGGTCATGAAGCGGCCGGCGCCTTCGGCCGCAGCCCCCAATTGGGCGGTAGCGCCGAGCTGGCTTTCCAGCCATTGCTTCACTACGGGCTCCGAAACCACCCACATATTCAACTCCGGATCGAGGGAGCGGCTCACGCCCTCCACAACGACCATGGTCTTTTGCAGCAACAGCAGCTCGGGCCGCGTCTGCATGTCGAAGACCTCGGTATATTGGAAGAGCTGGCCCAGAAGCTGTGCCATCGAGATCTCGCTGGCGGGCCGGTCCATGATCGGCTCACCGATGGCGCGCAAGGCTTGCGCGAATTGCGCGACGGAATGTTTCCGCGGCACGTAGCCCGCCTCGAAATGCACTTCGGCCACGCGGGCGTAGTTCCGGGTGATGAAGCCGTGGAGAATCTCGGCGAGGAAAAGCCGTTCTTTCATGCCGAGCCGTCCCATGATGCCGAAATCGACGGCGACGATGCGACCCTGATCGTCGACGAACAGATTGCCCGGATGCAAATCGGCATGGAAGAAGCCGTCGCGCATGGCGTGGCGCAAGAAGCTTTGCATCAGACGAGCGCCGAGCGCCTTGGTGTCGAAGCCGGCAGCGATCAGCCCGTCGCGGTCGGCGATCGGAATGCCGTCGATCCACTCCAGCGTCAGCACGCGGCGCGCGCTTCTCGACCAATCGACCTTCGGCACCCGGAAGACTTCGTCGTTCTTGACGTTATCTTCCATCTCGGAGATGGCGGCGGCTTCCATGCGGAGATCCATCTCGATGGCGACGGATTTGGCGAGCGTGTCGACGATGGCGATGGGGCGTAGGCGTCGCGAGGGCACGTGGAAGCGCTCGATCATTTTCGCCGCGAACAGATAGGAGTCCAAATCTTGGCGGAAGCGTTGCTCGATGCCGGGGCGCAAGACCTTGACAGCGACAGGCTGAAGCGAGCCGTCCGGAAGGCGCACTTGCGCTTTATGCACCTGCGCGATGGAGGCGGCGGCGACGGGCGGGCCGAAGCTCGCGAACAGCGTGTCGATCGGCGCCTCAAGCGCCTCCTCTACGGCGGCGCGCGCCTCGTCCTGCGAGAAGGGCGGCAGGCGATCTTGCAGGGTCGAGAGGTCGGCGGCGAGTTTCCGTCCGATGATGTCGTCGCGGGTGGCGAGGAATTGACCGAGCTTGATGTAAGATGGTCCGAGCGAGGTCAAAGCCGCAGAAAGCTTCGCCTCGTTCGGGGTCTCGGTATCCACGCCATTCGATTTTTGCCGGAGCGGCGCGGTGAGGCGGCCAAACAGGGCAAGTGGCGGCGGCAGGTTCACGTCGTCGGGCAGCACGCGTGCGCCGCTGATGGCGATTACCGTGCCCGCCCGGCCAAGCCGCGCCAAGTTTCCGATCGCGCTCATGGTCTAGATCCGCCAGCCGGAATGAATCGCGGCGATGCCGCCGGTGAGATTGCGGTATTGCACGCGCTCGAAGCCTGCACCTGCAATGAGACGCGCAAATGACTTCTGGTCGGGGAAGCGGCGAATGCTCTCGACAAGATAGCGATAGGACGGCGCGTCGCCGGCAACGATGGCGCCAAGCGCCGGAATCGCCTTGAAGGAATATGCATCGTAGAGCACATCGAGAATCGGCACATCCACGGCGGAGAATTCGAGACAGGCGAAACGGCCGCCGGGTTTCAGCACGCGATAGGCCTCTTCGAGCCCCTTGTCGAGATTGGTCAGATTGCGCATGCCGAAGGCGATCGAGTAGGCATCGATGGTCCCAGATTCGAAAGGCAGCGCCTCGGCATTGCCAAGAACAAAGGTCAGGCGGCCGTCGCCCTCTCCGCGTTCTCGTCCGGCTTCTATCATCTCCGCGTTAATATCGCAGACAATGGCGCGGGTGCCGGGGCCGGCCTCCTTCAGGAAGCGTGTGGCGACATCGCCGGTGCCGCCCGCGACATCGAGCAGGGCAAAGGGTCTCGGACCTTTAGGGGGGGCGAGCACGGTCACCAGCTCGTCTTTCCACAGCCGGTGCAGGCCGCCCGACATCAGGTCGTTCATCAGGTCGTAGCGGCGGGCGACGCGGGAAAACACGCTATTGACGAGGCCTTGCTTGGCCTCGGGCGCCACCGAGGCAAAGCCAAAGCTCGCTCGAGAGCCAATGCCATCTTTTTCCACAGGGTCGGTCATGCGTTCGACAATAGCCTAAGCCCGGAAATCAAGCTATTGTTGCAGTGCAATGGAGACGTTTTGCATTGCGGAAAGCTTGTCAATGCCGGAACTCCCTGAAGTTGAAACCGTGCGGATGGGCCTTGCGCCTGTCTTAGTCGGCAATCGTTTCGAATCCGTCGAGCAGCGGCGCAAGGACCTGCGCTTTCCCCTCCCCACCAATTTCGCCAAGCGGCTTTCCGGGCGGAAGGTTGAGGCGCTGGACCGGCGGGCGAAATATTTGCTCGCCAGACTCGACGACGGCGAGGTGCTGGTGATGCATCTCGGCATGACCGGGCGCTTCAGCATCGACCGCGCCAATGGGGAGCATATCGAACCGGGCGAATTCTACGAGGACGGCCCGGTGACGCCGGCGCATGAGCACATCGTGTTCCATATGGGCGACGGGGCTTCCGTTCGCTACGCGGACGCGCGCCGCTTCGGTTATATGGATCTGATTTGCGAGGACACACTGAACGAGCATGCCTTGTTCAAGGGCCTCGGTATCGAACCCCTCAGCGATGCTTTCACATCGGAATGGCTGGCGCGTAAGCTCAAGGGCAAGAAGACCTCTATCAAAGCCGCGCTCCTCGATCAGCGGCTGATCGCGGGCGTCGGCAATATCTACGCTTCGGAGGCGCTTTTTCGTGCCAAGATCTCGCCGCTCAGGCTCGCCGGCACGCTCACGACCAAAGACGGGAAGCCGACGCCGAAGACCGATGCGCTCGTCAAATCCATCAAGGCTGTTCTCGCGCAGGCCATCAAGGCTGGCGGTTCGACTTTACGCGACTACGCGCATACGGACGGCAGGCTTGGAAGGTTTCAGCATCGCTTCAAAGTCTACGACCGCGAGGGCAAGCCCTGCCCAACAAAAAACTGCGGCGGCAAGGTCCGCCGCATCGTCCAGGGAGGACGCTCGACCTTCTATTGTCCAACCTGTCAGAAATAGGGAATCGATATGCTCGTCGAAGATCTCAGTCGGGAAACCACGCAAGCCGGAGCCGGGGGCTTCGAGACCATCCTGGTCACCACCAAGGGTAAGGTCGGCGTCATTACGCTGAACCGGCCGCAAGCCTTGAACGCGCTGAACACGCTGCTCATCAGCGAGCTTAACCGCGCGCTCGATAAATTCGAAGCCGATCCGAACATCGGCTGCGTCGTCATCACCGGCAACGAGAAGGCGTTTGCCGCCGGCGTCGACATCAAGGAAATGCAGTCCAAGACCTTCGTAGAGGCTTATGGCAGCGATTTCCTCGCGCCGTTCGATCGCATCGGGGCTTGCCGCAAGCCGATCATCGCCGCGGTCGCCGGCTACGCGCTTGGCGGTGGTTGCGAGCTCGCCATGAGCTGCGATTTCATCATCGCCGCCGACAATGCCGTGTTCGGCCAGCCTGAGATCACGCTCGGCATCATGCCGGGCGCCGGCGGCACGCAGCGGCTGACCCGCTCCGTCGGCAAGTCGAAGGCCATGGATCTTTGCCTGACCGGGCGGCGCATGTATGCCGAGGAGGCCGAGCGTTCAGGCCTGGTCAGCCGTGTGGTGCCCGCCGACGTGCTGCAAGACGAGGCAATGAACGTGGCCGACAAGATCGCGAATCTGTCACAGCACGCCGTGATGATGATCAAGGAGGCGATCAATCGCGGCTTCGCCACGACGCTCGCCGAGGGCGTACGCTTCGAGCGCGGCCAGTTCTATTCGCTGTTCGCGACCGAGGATCAAAAAGAAGGCATGGCCGCCTTCATCGAGAAGCGGAAGCCGGTGTTTAGGAATAAGTGAGACGCCGCGTGGGTTATTTTCGCGTGCGTTCAAGCGCGCGCGTCAGCCATTCGTCGGGCTCATCTAGCGTGGCGGCCTTCTCGTAGTCGGTCCGCGCCAGATCCAGTTGCCCTTGTTGCTCGTAGAGCCAACCGCGATTGGCGTAGATATAGCTAAAGTTTGGGTACAGCCTCAGAGCTTCCGCATATTCATGGAGCGACTTGTCCCGATCCTTCTGCATTCGGAAAACATTTCCACGATGCATATGGACCTGAGCAAGTAGCTCGTCGCGATTAGCCATCGTCCGGTCGAAACCTTCATTGAGTTCTTGGTGTTTCTCCTCAGGAGCGATCGCTTCGACCTTATCGTGCAGCCAGATGATGGTCTTGTACATGTCATTGGCCGCCTTAGTCGCCTTGTCGTACTCGACGAACGCTTCGTCGTAACGTCCGGCTTCTGCCAGCGTGTCGCCGCGATCCATGTATACCGAGGCGGAATCCGGCTCGTACTCGCGCGCGGCATCGAGATCCTTGAGCGCCTGATCGTAACGACCGAGTTCGGTCAACAACGCAGCGCGCCTCTGGTATGCAGTGGTGCTGGCAGGATCGATTGTCAGGGCTTGGTCGTAGTCGGCGAGCGCTTCCGCCAAGCGGTTCATGCGCTCGAGCACGTAGGCACGCCACATATAGGTCGGAACCGCTGTTTTGTGCTCCTTGCCGAACAAATCGATGGCACCGGAGAAGTGCTGTAAGGCAGATTCGTTGTCCTTTGCGTTGTAGGCCGCCACCCCCTCCTTTTCTGCCTTCATCGCGGGTTCATTTGCTTTACGAAGCTGGAAGATCTTTAAGTCGTGACGCAGATGGGCGGGAATGAAGATTCTTTCGATCAAAGGCTGAAGTCCGATGCCGAGGTGAGCGAACGACAACACGGCAATCAGCGCCGTAAGGCCGGCCAACGCATCGCGAACGTTCTCGCCAGTCGTGCGGCGTTGTCCCACAGAGATCGGGGCCGCTGACCCAAGCGGATCGGGACCGAAGCGGTTTGGACCGACATCGCCGCGGAGACATCCAAGATCAATGAAAAACCAGAGCGCCACGACTTCTCCGACGGCGAGCGCTACCCAGTCGTCGTGCGTGAAGTTTTTTGGGTCAGCGAAGAAGCCGAAGGCCGACGCGGTAACGAAGACCAGCGCCATTGCCAGCCAGACCACAGTGACCCAGACGGAATGACCTCGGTCATTGGCCCGTTTCACGACGACGGCCAAGGCCGGAATCAGCAGTAGCAAATTCAAGAGAAGCAGCGGTCTTGGCGGAGGTGCGGTTGGGTCCACCGGAAGCGCCAGTCCGTGTGTCACAAAATAGAAGGCGATCCCGGGTATCAGCAGGATTGCCTGCGCAAGCCAATAAGACTTGCGCGGAATGCGACCATGGAAGCTGAAGAACAGGCTGGTCAACCAGTTGAGCATGGCAAACACTCGCTCGGTAGTTGGGCACATTTCACCGGCACAACCTTGCGGCCCGGTTAAGGTCTTTGGGAGCGGCTTGGTTAAGGCCGTTGAGGGACCGTTCTGCCGCCGATATGGCGAGTGAAAGCTGGTGCTGTCTCTGGGCCAGGAACGTCAGCGTTTGCCGCGGCGCTGCAACTCTTCGCCGATCGACACGATGGCGGCATCGGTCTTGCGCTTGGCGTCACTCGTCAGCGTCGTCGACTGCGCCCGCTTGCAGGCTGCTCCAGCCGAAGTCAATTCCTTGTCGGTGATATCGGCGCCGGCTTCGAGATTGGTGTAGACCTCGAGACAGGTCGTCAAATCGCTGCCCGCGGCGTGCGCAGCAATGGCGCTTATGAAAACAAGACCTGGCAATGCGAGGATCTTGCGCATGCTGCCACACAGTGACGGTCCCGGCTCGCTCCCTTGAGCGCGGCGGCAATCGACTATCGTGCTAAAGCCCGGACGCGACAAGCCTCTTAGTGGCGGCGCTCGCTATCGAGATGCGCCATGGCTTGTGCTGGATAACGCTCGCCGGAGGCGGCGCCGCGCGGGATTGCGGCCTCGATGTCGGCCAAATCCTTAGGCGTCAATGTCAGCCCCAAGGCGCCGAGCGATTCTTTCAGCCGCTCGCGCGTCCTCGCGCCGACCAGCGGAACGATGTCCTTGCCTTGCGCGGCGACCCAGGCAATCGCGACTTGCGCGACGGTCGCGCGCTTCGCATCGGCGATCTTGCGTAAGGCCTCGACCAGCGCGAGGTTCTTCTCTTCGTTCCCGCCCTGAAAACGGGGGCTGAAAGCTCGGAAATCGCCTTTCCCCGCGTTGCCCTTTTGCCAGTGACCGCTAATCAGGCCGCGCGACAGCACGCCATAGGCCGTGACGCCAATGCCGAGCGTGCGGCACGTTGGCAGAATCTCATCTTCGATGCCGCGGGTGAGCAGCGAATATTCGATCTGCAAGTCGCAGATTGGGTGGGTCGCGGCCGCGCGCTTGACGGTCTCGGGCCCGACCTCGGAGAGCCCGATAAAGCGGACAAACCCCGCCTTCACCATGTCGGCGACCGCGCCGATCGTCTCCTCGATCGGCACATCGGGATCGAGGCGTGACGGACGGTAGATGTCGATGTAGTCGACGCCGAGCCGCTGCAGGGAATAGGCAAGGAAATTCTTGATCGCCGCGGGTCGCGCGTCATAGCCGATCCAGCTCTGATCGGGCCCACGCAGCGCGCCGAATTTGACGCTGAGAATGACGCTGTCGCGTTTGACGCCACGGAGCGCCTCGCCGATCAGCATTTCATTGTGGCCCATGCCGTAGAAATCGCCGGTGTCGAGCAGGTTGATGCCGGCGTCGAGCGCGGCGTCAATGGTGGCGAGACTCTCGGCGCGGTCGGAAGGGCCGTACATGCCGGACATGCCCATGCAGCCGAGACCGACGGCCGAGACGGTCGGACCGAGTTTACCCAATTGCTTTTTTTCCATAGGCCGATCCTAACCGCGCACAATGAAGCGCAAACGACAAAACAGCTCTCAAGTTCCAGTTTTGGCGTAGCCCAGCAGTTCGAGCACAATCAGCACTCCAGCGAGCGCCGCAAGGCTACCCCAAAGCACGAAGAACCCCGGTAACAGGCGTGACGTCGTGACGCGTGGATGGTCTTCGGGAAGGTGACCGGCGAAAATGCGATCTCTATAGAGATATGCCTCGCGCAGGAACCTGATCTTTCTGATCTCCTCGTTGGCCATCGCGTTTTGCCGCGATGTGTACCAAATGCCGAAGGTCGCAATGCCCAACTGAACGGCGGTCGGCAGCCAGGCCGGGTCGGCAGAAGCCAGGTAGAGCGTCACGTAGGACAGCAGGAACATCGACTGGGCGATCATGCCGTAACTCATGCGGGCGCCCAGTACCTGGTCCGCATTCTTGCAATACTCCCAGGCCCAGGACAGTTCGGCATCAGTCAGGGGCTTCCCTGTCTTCCTTCGGGGTCTTGCCGCCATAAGTGGCCTCGCATGCTTCGGATTTCCCTGGCGCTACGTTAGGCCATGGCTGTGGAAAATCCCAGGGCTCGACCGCCCACTTGCAAAACGCCCGTATATCGGTTCAATTCGAACGGGACCCTTTGCTCTCAACAAGCCTTTCGGGGGTTAGGAACGAGGCAAGATCAGCCTCGGCCTAGTCGTCCCATACCCACCGCCAAGGCCAGAAATTCGGGGAAACGCGGGCGCATGCGCCTTTCCATCGACAAACCTAGCCTCGTCAAGGCGCTTGCTCATGTGGCGAGCGTGGTCGAGCGGCGGAACACGATTCCGATCCTCTCCAACGTGCTGCTCTCGGCGGCGAAGAACGAATTGAAGCTGACCGCGACCGATCTCGACATCGAGCTGGTCGAGACGGTGCCGTGCAAGGCCAAGGGCGAAGGCGCCACGACGGTGCCGGCACATATGTTTCATGACATCGTGCGGAAGCTGCCGGACGGCTCCGATATCGAGCTGACAAAGGACGGCGAGCAGAACCGGCTGACGATCGCTTGCGGACCGGCGCGCTTCTCCTTGCAGACGCTCCCGGCCGACGATTTCCCCGCGCTCAGCGTCGAGGATCTCGGCCATGCGTTCTCGTTGGCGGCAAAGGACCTGAAGCGGTTGATCGAAAAGACGAAGTTCGCGATCTCGACCGAGGAGACTCGCTACTACCTCAACGGCATCTATCTGCATGCGGCGAAGAGCGACGGCAAGGCTTCGCTGCGCGCGGTGGCGACCGACGGGCACCGACTGGCGCAAGTCGAGCTTCCACTCCCCTCCGGCGCCAAAGACATGCCGGGCGTGATCGTGCCGCGCAAGACCGTAGCAGAGCTGGCAAGGCTCGCCGAGGATTCCGACGGCGACATTCGGCTCGAGCTTTCGCCCGCCAAGATTCGCATCACCGGCCCGCGCGTGGTGCTCACCTCGAAGCTGATCGACGGCACCTTCCCCGATTATGAGCGCGTGATCCCGCAGAACAACGACAAGCGCATGGAGGTCGACAATGCGACCTTCGCGCAAGCCGTCGACCGGGTCTCGACGCTGTCGAGCGACAAAGGCCGCGCGGTTAAGCTGTCGTTGAGCGACGGCAAATTGGTGCTCTCGGTCAACAATCCCGATAGCGGCAGCGCCACTGAAGAGCTCAGCGTCGATTACGCGTTCGATCCGCTCGAAATCGGCTTCAACGCCCGCTATCTGCTCGACATCTCGCAGCAGCTCGAGGGCGGCACCGCTGAATTTTCGCTTGCCGACCCCGGCTCGCCGACCATGGTGCGCGACAGCAAAGACAATTCCGCGCTTTATGTGCTGATGCCAATGCGGGTCTAGAGAATCCATTTGACCGGCGAGCGCGCTTATATTGGTTCGATGCAGCCGGATCCCGGTCAAGCGCGGACCTTCATCGCGCAACTGAAACTCAGCAATTTTCGGAACTATGCCTCGGCACAGCTCAATCTCGACCCGCGCCCGGTGGTGCTGGTCGGGGACAATGGGGCGGGCAAGACCAATCTGCTCGAAGCCGTTTCGTTGCTTGGACCGGGTCACGGCTTGCGCGGACGCCATCTGGCCGAGCTTGGCCGGAAAGACGGCCTCGGAGGTTTTGCGATTTCCGCTCATGTCGGCACGCGCGACGGCGAGGTCGAGATCGGCACCGGATTTGGCGCGGAAGCGCATGGAGCCACGGACGGCCGCGTGGTCAGGATCGCGGGCAAGGAACGAAGCCCAGGCGCGCTCGCCGAATATGTGCGGATCCTCTGGCTGATTCCGGCGATGGACGGATTGTTCACGGGGTCTGCCTCTGAGCGGCGCAGGTTTCTCGACAGGCTCACCCTCACCATCGATCCGAAGATGCGCACGCCACTTGCCCGCTACGACCGGGCCATGCGCCAGCGCAATCGTCTGTTCGCGATGCGCGAAGGATCGCCGTCTCTATTCGAGGGATTGGAAGAGCAGATGGCAGAGGCCGGCGTCGCGGTCGCGGCGGCGCGAATCGACGCGATCTCGAGGCTTGCGTGGCTGATCGATGCGTCGCGCGCGGAGCGAGGCGACGGTCCCTTTCCTTGGGCCGAGCTCGCCGCGGTTGGAACGCTCGAGCAGGCACTTGTGGAGAGGCCCGCCACCGAAGTCGAAGACGAGTATTTCCGCTCGCTGATCGAAAATCGCGAGCGTGACCGTGCGGCGGCCCGTGCGTTCGACGGTCCGCATCTAAGCGATCTTGCGGTGTTGCATGGACCGAACGAGGCGCCGGCCGGGACCTGTTCGTCGGGAGAACAGAAGGCGCTCCTGATCGGACTCGTACTCGCACACGCAGAATTGATCCGAGCGCTCGAGGGGACTTCGCCGCTCATCCTGCTCGACGAGATCGCGGCGCATCTCGACCAGTCACGGCGGGACGCTTTGTTCGGCGAAATCCTGCGGCTCAATGCGCAAGCCTGGATGACGGGAACCGACGCAGAGCTGTTCCTGCCCCTCGGCGATCAAGCCCAAACGATAAGGGTGGCCGGGGGCAGACTTTTCCCACAGGAAAACGGTTGATTTAGCGCCAATTTGCCCCTGCCGACATAGGATTGGCTTACCAGTCCAGGTTAGCTTTGCCCGACCGGCCTCGGAGCGGCCCGTATTTGCGAGAGGCACCACGCATCATGGCAACTCTGATCGTCGGCAACGACAACCCCAATACCTTAAGTGGCACTAGCGGCAACGATGTCATCTACGGCTTCAATCCCAATGGGCCGCAAAAATCCGTAACGTCCATCGACGCGACACTCGTGGCGGCCGGACTCAATCAGCCGTTGTTCGCCGGCGCGCCCAAGGGCGACACCGGCAGGCTGTTCATTGTCGAGAAGGAAGGCCTGATCAAGATCCTCGACCTGCATACCGGGCAGGTCCTGGCCACACCGTTCGCCGATCTCACCGCGGACGTGTCCGCGTCCGGAGAAGGTGGATTGCTCGGGCTCGCCTTCGATCCCGACTTCGCCACCAATGGCCGCTTCTATGTCGACCTGATCAATACCAGCGGTGACACCGAGATCCGCCGCTATACCGTCTCCGCCGATCCGAACGTGGCCGACGGCGCGAGCGCGCTCAAGATTCTCACGATCGACCAACCGAACGGCCTCACCAATCACAAGGCGGGCTGGATCGATTTTGGCCAGGACGGCGATCTCTACATCGCTACCGGCGATGGCGGTGGTGGCGGCGATCCGAACGGCAACGGGCAAAACCTCGATACTCTGCTCGGCAAGATCCTCCGCATCGATGTCAGCGGCGCCGACGATTTTCCCGCCGACCCCAACAGCAATTATGCGATCCCAACCGACAACCCATTTGCGGCCACGACGGGCGCCGACGAAATCTGGGCTTATGGGCTGCGCAATCCATTCCGCGACGGTTTCGACCGGGCGCTTGGCACGCTGTATATCGGCGATGTCGGCCAGAACAAATGGGAAGAGATCGATATCGGCCAGAGCGGCGGCAATTACGGCTGGAATATCTTCGAAGGCCCAGAGCGCTTTTCGCCCGGGACACCATCCGGGACCCTCGTCGCTCCGATCCACTCCTACGATCATAGCGTCGGCGCGACCGTAATCGGCGGCTACGTCTATCGCGGTACCGCGGAAGCGGCGCAAGGGCAGTATTTCTTCGCCGACTTTGGCACCGGCCATATCTCGACATTGCGTCAGGTCGGCACCAACTGGGTCGCCACCGATCTCACCAATAAAATCCACACCGATTTCGGCACGATCAACAATCCGGCCTCATTTGGCGAAGACGGCTTCGGCAATCTCTATGTCGTCGATCTCGGTAGCGGCAATAATGGCCAGGTCTTCCGTCTCACGCCAAATACGAATTCCGCCGACGGCAATGACGATTTGAGCGGAGGCGCCGGCGACGACATGCTCTATGGAGGCTCCGGCGACGACACGCTGGAGGGCGGCGATGGCGCCGACCAGCTCTTTGGAGGACGCGGGTTGGATGCTGCTTCCTATGCTGCTTCCGCCACGGCCGTGACTGTCGACCTGCTGACCGGCGAAGCGTCAGGCGGCGACGCCGACGGAGACATCTTCAGCAGCATCGAGAATCTGATCGGCAGCTCGCTTGGCGATACGCTGACGGGCGACGATGGTGCCAATGTGTTTCGGCCCGGCGGTGGCGTGGACGTCGTCGACGGCGGCGACGACAAGGATACCGTCAGCTACGCCACCTCATCCTTGGGCGTCACGGTGGATCTGCTCACCCATTTGGCGTTGGGTGGGGATGCTCAAGGCGACCAATTGCAGAATATCGAGAATGTCATCGGCAGCGCGCAGGGCGACACGCTCACCGGCGACGGCGGCGATAATTTATTCGCCCCCGGAGCAGGCGACGATGATCTCGCGGGAGGTATTGGGACCGATACCGTGTCCTATGCCGAAATCCTGCAAGCGGTGAGCGTCAATCTCTCGGCACTCACCGATCAAGCAACGGGCGCGACGATCGGGACCGACCAGCTTGCCGGCATCGAGAATGTCGTCGGCGGCTCCAACAACGACGTTCTGATCGGAGACGTCGCGGCGAATGTTCTATTGGGCAATCTGGGTAGCGATAACCTCGCGGGCGGCGATGGCGCCGATACACTGAGCGGCGGTCTCGGCAAAGACAGGCTCGCCGGTGGCGCCGACAACGACCGATTCGACTTCAACAGCGTGAAGGAGGCCGGCAAAGGATCGCACCGCGATGCCATCGTGGATTTCCATCGAAGCCAGAATGACATGATCGATCTCAGCGGGATCGACGCCAACGCCCGCCATGGCGGCAATCAAGCCTTCAAGTTCATCGGCGCGCATGGTTTTAGCCATCATGCTGGCGAACTCAGAGCTTCGCACCACGTGGTCCAGGGCGACGTGAACGGCGACGGCAGGGCCGATTTCGAGATTCACATCAATATGGCGCACCTCAAGGCCGGCGACTTTTTCGTTTAGGCGGCGCCCCGAATCGGGGCCCGGATTTGGGTGCTGGGGGAGGCCTTTTTTGGCCCTCTCTTTCCGCCGAAAACCCTTGCGATTCGGCCCTCGATTCGCCCTCAAAAACCTGACAAAGCTAGTGTGAATCGGGTACAATTCGGGCCTCCGATTTGGCGCCGCCACGGCACGGCTTGGGCGCCCCAAAAATACGCAAGGGAACGCATGAAACGAGCTACCGAACGTAAGGAAGCTGCCGCGTCCGATTACGGCGCAGAGTCGATCAAGGTCCTGAAGGGCCTCGATGCCGTGCGCAAGCGCCCGGGTATGTATATCGGCGACACCGATGACGGCTCCGGACTGCATCACATGGTCTACGAGGTGGTGGACAACGCCATCGACGAGGCGCTGGCGGGCTATTGCGACATCATCACCGTGACGCTCAACGCGGATGGCTCGGTTACGGTCGAGGACAATGGCCGCGGCATCCCCACCGAGATCCATAAGGGCGAAGGCATTTCTGCTGCGGAAGTGATCATGACGCAGCTTCATGCCGGCGGAAAGTTCGACCAGAACTCCTACAAGGTTTCAGGCGGCTTGCATGGCGTCGGCGTCTCGGTGGTGAACGCGCTCTCGTCGCGGCTGGATCTGAGCATCTGGCGGGGCGGCAAGGAGCACTACATGCGCTTCGCCGACGGCGTGGCGGAGGCGCCCTTGAAAGAAGTTGGACCGTCCGATGGCAAGACCGGAACGCGCGTGACTTTCCTGCCGAGCACGCAGACTTTCACCATGACCGAGTTCGACTACGCCACGCTCGAGCATCGCTTGCGCGAGCTCGCGTTCCTGAATTCCGGCGTGCGCATTCTCTTGACCGACATGCGCGGCGTCGAGCCGAAGAGCGAGGAGATGAAATACGAGGGGGGTTTGCGCGAATTCGTCCGCTTCCTCGATCGCACCAAACATCCGCTGATCACTGAGCCGATCATGGTCGGCAAGGAGCAGGACAAGATTTCGGTTGAGGCCGCTCTGTGGTGGAACGACAGCTACCACGAGAACGTGCTCTGCTTCACCAACAACATACCGCAGCGCGACGGCGGCACCCATCTTGCCGGCTTCCGCGCGGCGCTGACGCGCACCGTCAATACCTATGCGGCCGAATCTGGCATCGCGAAGAAAGAGAAGGTCGCGCTGACCGGCGACGACGCCCGCGAGGGGCTGACTTGCGTCCTTTCGGTGAAGGTGCCGGACCCCAAATTCTCCAGCCAAACCAAGGATAAATTGGTCTCCTCGGAGGTCCGCCCTGTTGTCGAGAGCGTGATGGCCGCGGCGCTCTCGGGCTGGTTCGAAGAGAACCCGGGCGAGGCGCGGATGGTGGTGCAGAAGATCGTGGAGGCGGCCGCGGCGCGCGAAGCGGCGCGGAAGGCGCGCGAACTGACCAGGCGGAAAGGCGCGCTCGACATTTCTTCGCTGCCCGGCAAGCTCGCGGACTGCCAGGAGCGTGATCCTGCGCGCTCGGAATTGTTTCTCGTCGAGGGCGACAGCGCCGGCGGCAGCGCCAAGCAGGCGCGCGATCGCGCCTTCCAGGCCGTGCTGCCGTTGCGCGGCAAGATTTTGAATGTGGAGCGCGCGCGCTTCGACAAGATGCTCTCATCCGCCGAGATCGGCACGCTGATCACCGCGCTCGGCACCGGCATTGGCCGCGACGATTTCGATCTTTCCAAGCTCCGCTACCACAAGATCATCATCATGACGGACGCCGATGTGGACGGCTCGCATATCCGCACGCTGTTGCTCACCTTCTTCTACCGGCAGATGGCGAGCCTGATCGAGGGCGGCTATCTCTTCATCGCGCAGCCGCCGCTCTACAAGGTGAAGCGGGGTCAGTCCGAGCGCTACCTCAAGGATGAGAAGGCGCTCGAGGATTATCTGATCGGAGAAGGGTTGGACGACGCGCTGCTGATCACCGGCGAGAATGCCAGCCGCGGCGGCGCCGATTTCCGTGACATCGTCGAGAGCGCGCGGAGGATCGTTTCGATTCTGAAGGGCCTGCACGGCCGCTATCCGCGCTTCATCATCGAGCAGGCGGCGATCGCGGGCGTACTCAATCCGGGTGTCTTGCAGGATTCCAAGCAGGCGCAGGCTGCTGCTGCCTATATCGCCAAGCGACTCGATGCGCTCTCCGAAGAGACCGAGCGCGGCTGGCACGGCGAGGCGCTGCCGGAAGGCGGCATGCGGTTCTGGCGCGAACTCCGCGGCGTGATGGAATCGCATCTGATCGACGGCCCGTTCATCGCCTCGGCCGACGCGCTGAAGCTCGATGCCTACGCCCCGCATCTGCAGGAGGTCTATGCCAAGCCTGCAACGCTGAAGCGGAAGGACATGAGCCATCCCGTGCATGGGCCGAGCGAGTTGCTCGACGCGGTGATGGCGGCGGGCCGCAAGGGTCTGACGTTGCAGCGCTATAAAGGCTTGGGCGAAATGAACCCGGACCAGCTCTGGGAGACCACGCTCGACCTCGAGCAGCGCACTTTGCTGCAGGTGAAGCTGAAGGAAGGCGAGGACGCGGACGACATCTTCACCCGGCTGATGGGCGATGTGGTGGAGCCGCGGCGCGAATTCATCCAGAGCAACGCGCTGAACGTGGCCAATCTGGATGTGTGAGGCGGGCCTGTCGGCAGGGACTGCTCGCCCAATTCTTTAACAATGTATCAATCTGGAACGCCTAGCCTTGGGATCGAGGGCTTCGCGGGCGATTCCCCGCGAAGAAGGTCCACGCCTTGAGCGGGGCGCGAGGTCGTGCAGCAGCGCCGCAATAGCAAGCAACCCGTCATCACGCGGGGGGAACGCATCGAGCCAAGTTTCGGCGCGCGGCGTGAACCGCCACGCCGGAGCCCGCCACGCCGCGAGCCGCCGCGGCGAACCCGCCCGCGGGTCAAGCGAAAGCGTCGGGTGCTTGGATATCGGAGCTTCAAGGCGCGGGCGTTGCGAGGCCTGTTCCTCTGCCTGCTTTGGTTTGCGGTGTTTGTTGGAGCGGCCATCGCGCTGTTCATCGTGAGCCTGCCGGACCCGGTGGTCGCAACGCTCGACGACCGGCCGCCGAACCTCACGATCCTCGCCTCGGACGGCACCGTGCTCGCGGAGCGGGGTTTGCGGCGCGGCCATGTCCGGCTCGACAAGCTGCCGCCTTATCTGATCAAGGCGGTGATCGCGACCGAGGACCGCCGCTTCTATCATCATTTCGGCGTCGATCCGCTCGGATTGGTCCGCGCGGCCTACGCTAATTTCGTGGCGGGCGGCGTGGTCGAAGGCGGGTCCACGGTCACGCAGCAGCTCGCCAAGAACCTCTTCCTCAAGCCCGAGCGCACCATGACCAGAAAGCTGGAAGAGGTGATTTACGCCGTCTGGCTGGAGCAACGCTTCGACAAGGACGAGATCCTCGAGCTCTATCTCAATCGCGTCTATTTCGGCGGCGGCACCTACGGCGTGGAGGCCGCGTCGCGGCATTATTTCGGCAAATCGGCGCGCGCGGTGACGCTGCCGGAGGCGGCGCTGCTCGCAGGCCTGCTCAAGGCGCCCTCCCGCTACGCGCCGACGCGGAACGCCAACCGCGCCATCGCCCGCGTGGACGAAGTGCTCGACAACATGGTCGAGGCGGGGTTTCTCACACCGGCGGAAGCAAGGGAAGCAGCGAGCGAGAAGATCGTGCTGCGCGCTCGCGGTGACGAGACGGGCTATCCTTATCCGGTCGATTACGTGGCTGAGCAGCTTCCGGAACTCGTCGCCGAGAACGAGGGCGACCTCATCGTCGAGACGACGATCGATGCCGGCTTGCAGCGCGTGGCGCAGAAGGCTTTGCGGAGCGAAATCGACCTGGAGGGCGCCGATCTCGACATTGGCGAAGGGGCGGTCGTGGTGCTCGATCCCGATGGCGGCGTGAAGGCGCTGGTCGGCGGCAAGTCCTATGGCACGAGCCCGTTCGACCGGGCGGTGAAATCGCTCAGGCAGCCAGGCTCGGCCTTCAAACCTTTCGTCTACCTCGCGGGGCTCGAGAGCGGTTACACACCAGACTCCGTCGCCGATGACGCTCCGGTCAACGTCTCAGGCTATGCGCCGAAGAACCACACTGGCACCTATGGCGGCGAAATGACGCTGCGCTACAGTCTCGCCCACTCGATCAATACGGTTGCGGTCAAGCTCGCGGCCGATGTGGGCCGCTGGAAGGTGGTGCGTACCGCAAAGCGGCTCGGCATCAATTCCAAGCTGCACGACAATCCTTCGATTGCGCTCGGCACTGCAGAGGTCACCCTGCTGGAGCTCACCTCAGCCTATGCGCCGTTCGCCAATGGCGGGGTGCTGGCGAGGCCTTACATCATCGCGCGCGTGCGCAATGGCGACGGCAAAATCCTCTATTCTCACGATCGGGAGGCGCCGATCCAGGTGATCGCGCAAGCCTATCTTGGCCCGATGAACGACATGATGAATGCGACCATCGTCTACGGTACGGGGAAGCAGGCGGCACTTCCAGACCACGTCGCCGGAGGCAAGACAGGAACCAGCCAACAATCGCGCGACGCCTGGTTCATCGGTTACACCGCGCATTACGTTGCCGGCGTCTGGGTGGGCAACGACGACGGGTCCAGAATGAAGAAGACCGTGCTTGGCGGCACGGTGCCGGCGCGGCTGTGGCACGACATTATGACTTACGCTCATCGCGGCAAACCGGTTGTCGCGCTGCCTGGCACGCGCATGCCAACGCTCGAACAGGCCAACGCGAAAGTGCCGTGGACCGGCTCGACGTCGCAGCCGGAGCCTGAGACGCCATTCTTCGACCGCGTGTTCGGAGCGTTCGGCGGCGGCTAGGTGCCGTAGCGGTGCAGGTTCGCGCCATGTTGGCGGAGCCACGCCCGCGCCTCCTGATGATGCGGCACGGCGCGCGCGACAAGCTTCCAGAAGCGGGGACCGTGATTCATCTCGGCGAGATGGGCGACCTCGTGCGCGGCGAGATAATCGAGCACGAAGGGCGGCGCCAAGATCAGCCTCCAGGAGAACGACAGCGCGCCTGTGGTGGAGCAGGAACCCCAGCGCGTGCTCTGGTCGCGCACGACGATGCGCTTCGGCGCAAGGTTCAGGTGCTTGGCGTGGAGATCGACGCAGTGCCGCAAATCGACGTGGGCCTGGCGCTTGAGCCAGTCGTGCAGCCGCCTTGGCGCATGCTCGGCTTGTCCCGACACCACAAGAACCGGCATGTCGCCCGCCGCCTCGATCCAAACCACGCCGCGGCGGCGGACGGAGCCCGCAAATTCGAGCCGATGCGAAACGCCACGCAACGGAATGACGGAGCCGTGGGTGAAGGGGACCGCCTCGGCCAATTTGGCGAGACGCTCCCTTAGCCAGTCGAGGTGACGGGTGAGGAACTCATCGGCCTCGCCGTAGCTGGAAAAGGCCGGCAGCGTGAGCACGGCATCGCGTCGTGCCTCGCTGACTTGCAGGCTGAAGCGGCGCGCCCGCGCGCTTCGCCGCAGCACGATCGGCAATCCCAATCCCTGAATCTTGAGCTCGATCTTCTCGCGACCGGGCCTGAGCCGTTTCAGCATGAATCGCTCCCGCTCTCGAGAGAAGAGTCTAGCCCGATTCGAGCGGAGCGTCAGGAGAGCAGATTGCGCGCCCGGGCGAGAACGCCATAGCGGCGATTGTGCGCGCCGATGAATTTGCGAAGGCGCGGCACGATCTCGGCGCGAAAGCGCGAGCCGTTGAACACACCGTAATGGCCGACGCCCTCTTGCACGTAACGCTCGCGCATCGATTCTGAGAGATTGGTGGAGAGCGTGTGGGCAGCCTCGGTTTGACCAAGGCCCGAAATATCGTCCTTCTCGCCTTCCACCGTCATCAACGCCACGCGCTTGATCTTCGAGGGATCGACAATCGCGCCGCGATGGAACATCTCGCCCTTTGGCAGGGCGTGGTCGAGAAACACGGTCTCGATGGTCTGCAGATAATATTCAGCCGTCAGATCCATGACCGCAAGGAACTCGTCATAGAACTCGCGATGCTTGTCGGCGGAGTCGCCGTCGCCCTTGATCAGATTGTGGAACAGGTCGCGATGCGCGGTGAGATGGCGATCGAGATTCATGCCCATGAAGCCGGAGAGCTGGAGGAACCCGGGATAGACGTCGCGCGCCATGCCGGGATAGGGCCACGGCACTTGCGTGATAACGTGCCGCTCGAACCAATTGATGGTATGCCGGGCAGCGAAGCGGTTGACCTCGGTCGGGCTGACCCGCGTGTCGATCGGTCCCGCCATCAGCGTCATGGAACGCGGCACGGAGCGGTCGCCCCTCGCCTCCATCAGCGATATGGCGGCGAACACCGCCACGGTCGGCTGGCACACCGCCATGACATGTACCTTGCCGCGGAAATAGCCAAAGAACTCGGTGAGGTAGTCGATATAGTCGTCGAGATCGAAGCTGCCTTGCGAGCGCGGCACGCGCCGCGCATCCTCCCACTCGGTGAGATAGATCTCGAAATAGGGCAGCAGGTCCCGCACCGTGCCGCGTAAGAGCGTGGGGAAGTGGCCCGCCATCGGCGCGACGATCAGGATTTTCGGATCGCGCCGACGGCGCCAGGCCGGCAGGTTCCGCTCGAAGTGAATGAGATTGCAGAACGGCTTCTCCAGGACGGTGCGCACGCGCACGCCGACCTCGCGGCCTCTGATGGTGGTGCGGTCGATGTTCCAAGCCGGCTTCCCGTAGCGCCTGGTGGTCCGCTCAAAAAGCTCGAGCGCCGCGGCGGCGCCGCGGCCCATAGGCGTGTGCGAGGCTGGGTTCAGCGGATTGCGGAACAGCAGACGATAGGCATCGGCGGCGGCCCGGGCCGGGCTCAGGGCAGCCTGGTTCAGCTCATAGAGATGGTAAAGCATGACGACCCCTTGGCTCTGACGCCCGTTAATGCTGCATTGCGAATAGATTTGGTGATTCTATGTTGCAGTGCAATGGCAAACGCATGTCGGAGGGAGATCGGTCGCGCGGCTAAAGGTAGCGGTTTAGGGTGTCCACCATTTGAGCAACGCTGGTGCCATAGGGGATATGCGTAATGTATTCGCCGTCTGTGCCCATTAAATAGGCGAGAGCGGAGTGATCTATAGTATAATTTTCCCCGCTATTTTGATCCTGAACTTTTGAAAACGAGACTCGGTATGCTTTGGCGGCGGCCGCAACAGCTTCCATCGAGCCAGTCAGACCGACAATATTCGGGCCGAAATTCTTAATGTAGGCACCGACGGCCTCAGGCGTGTCGCGCTCTGGATCCAGCGTAATGAAGATCGGCACGACCTTCTTCCCCTTGTCTCCGAGCTGATCCAAGGCCGCCGCCATGACCTGAAGCTCGGCTGGACAGATATCAGGACAGTGGGTGAAGCCAAAAAACACCAGCATGTAGCGCCCGCGGAAATCCTGGTCGGTCACGGTTTTTCCTGATGAATCGACCAGAGCAAAGGGGCCGCCGACCAGCGCTTTGCCGGAGGTCTCCACGCGATTGCCCGGGCCGGAATTGAGCAGCAGCGCGTAAGTACCGAGCAGCGCTCCCAGCAAAAAACAGGCGACGATCAAAATGACTTGGCGGCGTTGCACGATGTGTCCTTCCGAAACTGCTATTCGCCGAGCTGCAGCAGCGAACCGTTCACGCGCGCGCTCCGCAAGAAATAGCTGAAGGCGAGATAGCCAATAACGAGATAGATGCCATTCAGCGCGAGCGCGCGCCAGAGCTCAGTCGCGTCGAAGACATGATGCAGCAGGATCGAGCGCATGCCTTCGAAGACATGGGTCGGCGGCAAAGCGAGCGCCACCCATTGCAGCCATCCCGGCAGCACCGACACCGGATAATAGACGCAGCAGAGCGGCAGCAGCAGAAACGCGAGCGACCAGGCAAGCTCTTCGGCGCCGAGCCCGTAACGCAGGATCACGCCAACCGATAAAAGCCCGAGCGACCAGCTGGTGAGAACGAGCACGGCGAAAAAGGCCGCGAGAGGAAGCCCTAGCGTGAGCAGGTCAAAGCCAAAAATGAAATAGGCGGCCGCCGCGACCGGGATCATGCTGATCAGGACGCGAATGAGGCTCCAGAGGCTGAGCGCCGCCACCAGCTCGAAAGGACGCAGCGGGCTCGTGAGCAGATTGCCGAGATTGCGCGACCACATCTCCTCGATGAAGGTAGTCGAGAATCCGATCTTGGTGCGAAACAGAATGTCCCAGAGCAGAATGCCGCCGATCAAGACGCCCGCGCCTTGCGCGACGGGGTTGCTGGTGCCGGCAAGATATTTCTGCAGGAAGCCCCAGGTCAGCATTTGCAGGAATGGCCAGTAGATCAGCTCGATCAACCTGATGCCCGAGCTTCGCAGCAGATAAATGTAGCGCAGCACAAGTGCGCTGATACGCCGGCTCGATCCAAGCAGGCCTGATTGCGGAAGCAGCGTCGGCTCCGCGCCTGATTTTACGGCTGCAGCGTCCATCAGGAAGTCTCCTCGACGAGAAGCTGCTGATGCGCGCGCTCATCGCCAATGTCGTCTTTGTTCCGGCCGCGCACTACGTCGAGAAACACCTCCTCGAGGGTCTCTCGGCCATAGGTCTCGATCAATTCCTGCGGCGTGCCGTCCTCGACGATGCGGCCGCGATCGAGAAGAATGACGCGGTCGGCGAGGCGCTCGACCTCGGCCATATTGTGCGAGGCCAACAGTAGCGTGGCGCGACGCTGCTTCGCGTAGTCCTTAAGCTTGTGCCGGATCCAATCCGCGGTGTCGGGATCGAGCGAGGCGGTCGGCTCGTCGAGCAACAAAAGTTCGGGCGCATTGAGCAGCGCCTTGGCCAGTCCGACACGTGTCTTTTGTCCGGCTGACAATTTTCCGCTCGGCCGGTCCAACAGCTCCTCCAGCTGCAATTCCTTGGCGAGATAAGCGATCCGAACATCCGCACGCGCCACGCCATAAAGCCCGGCATAAACCGTCAAATTCTGCCTGACGGTGAGCCGCATCGGCAGATCGACATAGGCGCTCTGGAAATTGAGCCGGTGAGCGACGAGATCGCGATGTTTGCTGATATCGGCGCCGAACACTCTCACCTCGCCGGATGTCGGCACCACGAGGCCGAGCAGCATGGCGATGGTGGTGGTCTTGCCGGCGCCATTGCCGCCAAGCAGGGCCACTGTGGTGCCGGCCTCGAGCGTGAAACTGATATGATCGACGGCTGTCACCCTGCCGTAGACCTTGACGAGATCGCGCACCAAGACCGGCGCGATAGAGGCACTTGCAATGTTCGCTGTTTGTCGCTCGGTCATGGTTAGCGCCTTTGAACGTCCGCCTTGTTGGAATTGTGGCGGGTCGTTTCGTGCTAAGTCTCAGCTATGACCGCCGTCACGAATAGTCAAACCCGCGCCAGCGTCCCCGATTGGTTGAAACGGGGTGAGAGCCGGTTGCGCCTGCAGACCATCGTGCGCCTGCGCTGGCTCGCCGTGCTCGGTCAGACCATCACAGTGATCGGCGCATATTGGGTGCTGGGCATCGATCTGCCAGTCGCGGCCTGTCTCGCGGTGATCTCGCTGTCGGCATGGCTCAATGTGGCGCTCCGCATCCGCTATCCGGCGAGCCAGCGTTTGAAGAATGTCTACGCCTTTATGATGCTGGCCTATGACATTCTCCAGCTCACCGCCCTGCTCTATTTGACCGGCGGACTGGAGAATCCTTTCGCCTTTCTGCTTATTGCGCCCGTCGCTGTCTCGGCATCGACTCTGCCGGTGCGGATCACGGCGGCGCTCGGCCTGTTAGCGATCGGCGTCGCGAGCATCCTCACCGCCTATCACCATCCGCTGCCATGGTTTCATCACACCGATTTTATTCTGCCCCGCGCCTATTTGATGGGAATGTGGGCGTCGGTGGTCGCGTGCATCATCTTCATCGGCTTCTATTCGTGGCGCACCGCGGAAGAGTCGCGGCGCATGGCGGAAGCACTAGCTGCGGCGGAGCTCGTGCTTGCGCGCGAGCAGAAATTGTCGGCCCTCGACGGGCTTGCGGCCGCCGCCGCGCACGGGCTTGGCACGCCGCTTGCCACCATCGCGGTGGTGAGTAAGGAGCTGCTGCGCGACGCCAAGCCGGATGACGCGCATTACGACGACATTCTCTTGCTGCGCAGTCAGAGCGATCGCTGCCGCGAGATCCTCGCCGACCTTGCCGGCGGCGGCGATGAGAACGACTTCATCGTGTCGCGGCTAACCGTGGGCCATCTGCTCGAGGAGGTGGTGGCGCCGCATCGGCTGGTCGCGGTGCCGATCGAGGTCCACAGCGGTCCGTCCAGAGATCTGCCGGCCGGCGCCAACGCCGGACCCGAGCCGATCACGCAACGCAATCCCGGCGTGATTTACGGGCTCGGCAACCTCGTGGAGAACGCGATCGATTTCGCCGCCACCAAAGTCGAGGTCGATGCGACCTGGAGCAAGGACGAGGTGAAGGTGGTGGTCCAGGACGACGGCGCCGGCTTTCCGCCTTCGGTGCTCGACGTGCTCGGTGAGCCCTTCATCACCACGCGGCCGGCGCTGGCCGAAAACGAGGAGGGGTTGGAGGAGGACCGGATCGGCATGGGGCTCGGATTCTTCATCGCCAAAACCTTGCTTGAGCGGTCGGGCGCGCGGCTGGTGCTCGCCAACCGGGCCGAGCCGGAGACCGGGGCGGTCGTCACCATCATCTGGCCGCGGGCGCGATTCGAGCAGGTTTGGAAGCCTTTAGCCTAACTGGACAGCCGAATTTAGTATGACGAAACCAAGGCTCCGGCGCCTCCTTGCGAAATCACCCCGAAGCGCCTAGGTCTTTACCCCATGGAGACCCAGCCAGCCTGGCCAATGCCCGAGGACAACACCCTCCTCATCGTCGATGACGACCGCGCCTTCCTGGCTCGGCTCGCGCGCGCCATGGAGACGCGCGGCTTCCAGGTCGAGGCCGCGGCTTCGGTCGAGGATGGCCTGTCCTCGCTCCGGCGCCGTCCCCCGGCCTTCGCCGTGGTCGACATGCGGCTCGAGGATGGCAGCGGCATCGATGTCATCGCCGCGCTGAAAGATGCGCGTCCCGATGCGCGCGCCGTGGTGTTGACCGGTTACGGCAATATCGCCAGCGCAGTGACGGCGGTGAAGCTCGGCGCGGTGGATTACCTCGCCAAGCCTGCCGATGCCGACGACGTTTATAATGCGCTGGTGGCGCCATCGAACGCCAAGGCGCCGCCGCCGGAAAATCCGATGTCGGCGGACCGGGTGCGCTGGGAGCATATCCAGCGCGTCTATGAGCTCTGCAATCGCAATGTCTCGGAGACGGCGCGGCGGCTCAACATGCATCGCCGCACCTTGCAGCGCATCCTCGCCAAGCGCGCGCCGAAATAGCACTAGGCTAAAAAGAGCAGATCGCCTTTGCTTAGGTCCGTGTTCGCCGCGAGCAGCGCCACCTGCACGGCGCTGCCACCGCCTGCACCATCCGCATCGTAGGAGAGCACTCCGGTCGCTTTGTTATAGAGCAGTGCCTTTTGACCGATCGCCGGGCCCGTGGCATCTGTGGTGAGAAAGAAGTCGTTGGCATCGAGATCCTCGGCCCCACCGGCAACAAAGTCGATGACGATCTTGTCGAGGTGAGCTTCGAAGTCGGTGATCGTGTCCGCGCCACCAGTGATATCAGTGAAGACGAACCTGTCGATGCCCAGTCCGCCGGTCATGGTGTCGGCGCCGGCAAGACCGGAAAGGATGTTGTTGGCATCGTTGCCAATGAGGATATTGCCGAGGCCGTTGCCAGTGGCTCCAATCGAATCCGTCCCGGTCAATGTCAGGTTTTCGAAGATACCTTTGACATGCACTGCGTCGCTCAAGCTGAACGTGATCGAAGCGCGGACCGTGTCGATGCCATCACCGCCAGTTTCGTCGACCACGTCGCCGGCATTGTCCACCATATAGATGTCACTGCCCACGCCGCCCAACATCGTATCGGCGCCACCGCCGCCATCCAGCGTGTCGCTCCCGCCGGCGCCGGTCAAAGTGTTGGCACCAGCATTGCCCGCAAGCACATTATCCAGTCCATTGCCTGTCAGATTGAGCGCCGCCGTTCCCGTGAGCATGACGTTTTCGATATTGCCAATGGCATGCACTGCATCCGTCAGGCTGAAGGCTACCGACGTGACGACCGTATCGATGCCATCGCCGCCGGTTTCGTTGACCACGTCGCCACCCTGGTCGACCACATAGATATCGCCGCCCAACCCGCCAAGCAGCGTATCGGCGCCAACGCCACCGTTCAGCGTATCTGCGCCCGCGCCCCCGGTCAGGATATTTGCGGCGGAGTTGCCGACGATGATGTTGTCGAGCGCGTTGCCAGTGCCGTTGACCGCCCCTGCCAATAGAGTGAGATTTTCGACCTCACCGACGGCATGAACGGCGTCCGCCAGACTGAAGGTGATCGAGGCGCGAACCGTGTCGATGCCGCCGCCTCCGGTCTCATCGACGATATCACCGGCATTGTCGACGACGTAGCTGTCATTGCCGAAACCACCGCGCATCGTGTCGCCGGACGCGCCACCATCGATTGTGTCGTCGCCACCGAGGCCGGTGAGGATATTTGCCGCGCCATCTCCGGTCAGGGTGTCGGCGAAGGCAGAGCCAATAAGATTTTCAAACCCTGTGAGCGTGTCTTTCCCGGCGCCGATCGTGTTTTGCACTGTGGCGATGGCGAGGCTTACCTTGACCCCTGCAGCGGCATGAGCGTAGGACGCCGTATCTCCACCTGCCGCGTTTGTTCCACCGGAAAGCAAATCGTTTCCTGCGCCGCCCTCGATGATATTGTCGGCGCCATCCCCGGTCAGTTTGTCATTGAAGCGGGAGCCGATGAGGTTCTCGATTGCAGTCAACGTATCGACGCCAGCCCCAATCGTATTTTGCGGCGTGGTCGTGGCGAGATTGATCGTGACCGCCTTGCTCGCGGTCGCGTAAGACGCCGTGTCATTTCCCGCGCCGCCATCCATGCTGTCGTTGCCGACGCCACCGATCAACGTGTCGTCGCCACCTCCGCCGGACAGAAGATCATTCCCAGCGAGTCCGGTTAGGATATTAGCGTTGTTGTCGCCGGTGAGCGCGTCACCAAAATTGGAGCCGGTCAGATTTTGAATGTTGAGGAGGGTGTCGAGGCCCAGAGGGCCCGTATTCTGGGCCCCGACAAGTCCAAGATTCACGGTCACGCCGCCTTTGGCGCTGGCATAGACAGCAGTATTGTTGCCGACACCACCGTCCAGGGTATCGTTTCCAAATCCACCTATCAGAGTGTCGTCGCCGCCGAGCCCCGACAGCGAGTCATTGCCGGCCAGACCATTGATGAGCTCGGGAAGCGCGCTTCCTGTGATCGCGTCATCACCTGCGCTGCCGTTGAGCACTTGGGTATTTCCGTCGGCTGCTTTGAAGATCAGTCTCCCTTTGACGAGGTGGAAGGTCCCCTCGCTGAAGGTGAAATTTTCCACGCCCTTCGTCGCCAGGAAGAGGCCGTTCGCAAGGCCAAGTGTGACGATCGTCGGGCTCGTTTTATGGACCCGTTGCAGCACGATATCGTCGATCGAAGCCAAGCCTCCGGTTTGGTAGAGGAAGACGCTGTCGTTCCCGGCCCTATCGTTGATGTAGATCGAACCGTACGAGACCAGGACCTTGTCATTGCCGCTGCCTGAATCAATCAGGCAGACCGACTTGCTGTCTCCGCCGAGATCGTCCGCGGTGGCGTGAAACAGCTCGCCGGCGGCCGTTCCCTTGGCGACGAAGAAGTCATCAGGCATCGTCGGCGCGTGTAGAGGGAAATTGTCTAAGATGGAAACGAGCCCAGTGACTGTCGCCAGTCCAGCCTCATGGCTTAGATGTGCCGGGTTTGAGGCGACGTGATGAGTCGAGGGAACGTTGCGAAAATCGAAATCAAAGCTACGAAAGTCGAATGCATTGTTGGTGGACTGATGCGGGCGTGCGGGCGCGCTTCCGCCAAGCTTGTTGACCACAGCCAGCGTGCTTTTCACTTCCTGCACGCATGTAGCGGCGGCGTCTCGCACCGCTTTATAGTGCGCGATGTCGGCCTTGATCTCCCCAACCAGAGTCTGAAGCTCAAAAACGCGGCCCTCGACAAAGACGAGATGATTCGTTGCCGCGATGACGTCCTCAGCCGACGGATCGGTGGTGTGAATAATCGCCTGGACCTTCTCAATGGGATCCTTGATTGCCCCCATATGACCGACGAGCTCACTGGCCTCCTCGGCGATGTCATACGTCGTGCCAAGGGCCTCCAGGCCGGCTGTCTGCACCAGGGGATCGATATCGGCGGCCGGATCGATAGCGGTCGCTATCGTGGTCGAAACCATGCTCGCGACATGCGTTAGCATCGTAATACCGAACTCGTCCGTTACCACCGATGCGGCTTCAATCGCGGCGTCGGCGACGGCCTTTGCCTCCCGCACGTTCAGGCTGAGTTGCGCCGCATTCTTGTCGGCCAAGAGTTGATCGAGATGCGCCTTGGCAAATGGCAGGCTATATTCGAGATGCGCCAAATTGCGTTCGGCATCCTCAAATGTTGCCGAGGCGTCGGAGACGCGGATCTCAACTCCCGTCGAAGCGCCATCGCCATCGAAATCGTAGAGACAATATTCCGTCGGCATATGAATGTCGGCGATGCCGACATTGTCGCCGAGCTTGGCGCCCGAAGGGTGGCTGAGATGGACCGTGAATGTCCGAAATGGATCGGTAAAGGTCTCGACTGTAACCGGCACCTTGATGATGGCGGTCGTCTGGCCGGGTGCAAATTTCAGAATACCGCTGCGTGCCTGGTAGTCGACACCCGCCACCGCGGTGCCGTCATGCGTCGAGTATTCGACGGTGACCGCCTTTTTCGACGCCTTGTCGATGCTGACCACGAAGGTCGCAAAAAGCGGCCCGTGACCGGTTTCGAGGACGGGCTTTGCATCGGCAACGCTAACAGTTGGTTGGGGCTTCGGCGGCGGGACCGGATCTGGAGCGCCGGACAACGTAAACGTAACGTAGGTACTGTCGCTCGGCATATACATCAGCGTGCCAGACGTATCGCCAGTGGTCGGATCGTTTTTGTAGTCGAAGACGCTTATTTTTAGCTGACACGTAATTGCCGTGTGGGTCGAATTCCATTGCCCATTGGTTAGGAGGATCGATCCATTGTCGTGGTCCCCGTCGTTGCCAGCGAGACTTGCACTATAGGGAAGGGTTATGTCGCCATTGCCGCCGGCGCTTGTACTGATTGTCGAAAAGCCGGAGAAATTTACGTGTTGTATGAATTGTGGATCTCCGGGCGGAACGATGCTGCCGGTTGCAACAAGTTGACCGCTCACCGAAGTCGTTTCCCACCGGAGGGCACCGCCACTCACCTCGGTGAATTTGATATCTACCGAGAGACTGCCGTTCGCGTCCCAGTTGAAGGTCTTGTCGAATAGAACGACCGATCCAGCAGATGAGAATGTGCCTGTGAATAACGCCATAATCGATCCCTCTTATTGCTACCGTCTATCCCCGCCAAGCACGCGCCGCGCTCGCTTCACAACACGAAGTCGGCCTTCAGCAGGCTGGTGAGATTGCCGGTGGTGTTGTGCACGTCGATCTGGAAGTCGGCCTTGCCGTTGCCGTTAATGTCGCCTTCGACGGTGACATAGGTGCCGTGATCGACGACATGGAGCTCACCCGCTTTGTGGTGGAACCCCCTCTCGCCGATAAATTTGAAGGTCTGATTGCCGCGCATGTGCGTGTTGGCATCGATTGACTTCAGATCGATGCGGTCGCCCTCGGCGCCTGAGCCGCTGAAATCAAAAATCGCCTCATGCTCGACGCCCTTCGGCGCCTCGTTCTTTTTTTCGAACTTGAAAGTGTCACGCCCGGCGCCTCCAAAGAGCGTATCGACGCCGAGGCCTCCGACCAGCACGTCGTTGCCCTCGGAGCCGCTGAGATAATCGGTACCGTCGAACCCAAAGAGGCGATCGTCGTCGCTGCCGCCGAAAAGGTCATCGCCCCTATCGCCGCCGAGGATGATCTCCGGCGAGATATTGTTGACGTTCAGCGTATAAACGCCGGTCTCGGCATCCGGCGAACCGGGCGTCGACGCATCATCGGCGGTGACGGTGACGGAATAGCTCGTCTTGAACTCGTAATTGAGAACCGTGCCCGCCTTCAAATACAGTGTGGTACCGACAATCTCAAAAGAGCCGGCATCGGCGCCGGTGAGCCCGAGAGCGTTGCTGCCACCGTCGAGGTCGGTCACGACGATATCGGCGACCTTGATATGCGTGGCGGTCGAGCTGTTTTCGTCGATGTTGTCTTTGGTATTGGTCAGCGCAACTGAGACATCGTTCACCGGCGCGATGTGAATCGTGGCGGTGTCTTGTCCCGGAATACTCTGGGCGCCGGTATCGCCCGTATTGCCATTGTCGCGGAGGACTACGAGTAGCTCGACATTCGCAGACGGCGTGTCGCTACCATTGCTATAGTTGATGATGTTGCTGCCTCCAGCGGCCAGGAATGCCTTGATCGCGGTGAGCGTGCCTATGACGTTGACGTCGTTGGTGCCGTTTCCACTGAGGTTGGTGATACCCGCGATGCCCAGCGCATTGGCAGTGATCACGCCCTCCGAAACCTTCAGCTCGAGCGAGACGTTGGAGCTGCCGGAATCGAGGTCGTTGACGTTGATGCCCGCGCCCTTGAGACTGATAGTCCCTTGCTCCGCCACATTGTATTCGGTTGGGACGATATTCACCGTCGGCGTATCGTTGACGCGGGTGACGGTGATGGTCTCGGTGGCTGTGTCGGAACTATCGATGCCGTTGCTGACAGTGACCGCGATCGTTTTCGTTCTCGCAGGAGCGTCGTTCGATGCGTCACGATAGACAACGCTATTGAGCACGCTCGCCCAGACGCTATCATTCGGCGATAGATCGTTGGCGGTTATGCTGAGAATTCCCTGGGCGGCATCCCAGGATACGGAAAGGCTGGCCGGAATATCGAATGCCGGGACGCTGAGAGTTTCCGTGCCGTTGTAGTTGGCGATGGCGAGGTCGATGGAAGCGATTACGTCGCCGCCGGGCGAAGACACGCTCGCATCGCCAAACAGCACAAGGCTGGCTACTTGGTTTTCCGTGTAGCTCGATGCGTCGTCATCCGTGTTCAAATCCGTGTCGTTGAGATCGATGGTAACGGACATGGCGCATTCCTCCCTTGAATGGCGCAAGCAATGCCCTTGCGGGAAGCGTGGTTTCGCTTCCTCGCCAAACGAATTTGCGTTTCGGGCGAGCTTAGGTAAGGGTGCAACCCGGACAGGTCAACCCTCTCAGGAAACTTTTTTTACTGGGGGTTATATTTCGAAGCCGCAAGCCGGGTCGAGATGGCGTTGCAAACGCAGCGCCGCGGCGCGGGCAAAATTGAGCATCATGGCCTTGCGGCGCGCGGCGTTGAGCCTCTCCTCCAGCGGCTCCCGAACGAACTCGGCGCCAAAACGATCGGCAAGTGCGAGCCCTGCCTCTTTTGGCAGCACCTCGTGCGGAAAGTCAGGAGCGACGGCGAAATAAAGCCGATCGCAAAAATCAAGATACTCGTGCCATTTGCCGTCGGTCTGGAAATCGATCAGGCAGGATTTGATCTCGACGATCCAGATATCGCCGCTGGGAGAGAGCGCCACTACATCGGCGCGGCGTCCATTGGCGAGGCTTAGCTCGCAGACCACGGAATGACCGAGCGCGCGCAACGCTCTGCAGATGCCGCGCTGAATTTCGGCGGCGATGGCGGATTGGCGTCCGTCGAGGGAAACAACCGGCCCATCTTCGATTTTATGGCGCTCTAACATGGCTCGATCACTTGGAATCACGTTCTAAATCACGGAGTTTTGTGATGGTTCAACATTTCTCTGGCGGGAACAAGCTGGTAATTTTTTGCGTTGATACTCTTGGGATTGGCCAATTCGAGGGGGCAGTAAAGCTATGAGCATGCGTACAGCCGTCCTCACCGAAGTCCCACTGACCTCCAACGATTCTGCCCTGAGCCGCCGCCTGTTCGAGACGCGCAATTTGTCGCTCAAGCTTGCTGCTCCTCTGAGCGATGAGGATCAAGTCGTTCAAGCCATGGACGATGCCAGTCCCACCAAATGGCATCTCGCGCACACGACCTGGTTTTTCGAAGCGTTTCTGCTCAAGCCGTTCCTGCCCGGCTATCGCATTTTCGATGAGCGCTTCGAATATTGCTTCAACTCTTATTATGAGAGCGTCGGCCCACGGCAGCCGCGAGGCAGCCGCGGATTGTTGACGCGTCCCTCTGCGGAAGAGGTGCGCGACTATCGCGCTCACGTCGATGCGGCGCTGTCGCGTCTATGCGGTGGCGAACTTTCGCAGGCAGCAGCAGAGCTGATCGAGCTTGGCATCAATCACGAGCAGCAGCACCAGGAGTTATTGCTGACCGACGTCTTGAGCCTGTTCGCAACCGAGCCGCTGAAGCCCGCTTATGTCGAAGCCGATCCCGGCGTGCGAAATGCGACAGCAGCCAAGCTCGAGTTTCTCTCCTTCGCCGGCGGCATTTTCGAGGTCGGCCATCAGGGCAAAGACTTCGCCTACGACAATGAGAGTCCGCGGCATCAGCAATTGGTGCGTCCCTTCAAGCTCGCAAATCGTCTCGTCACCAATGGCGAGTGGATCGAGTTCATCGAGGATGGCGGCTATTCCGCGCCAACGCTGTGGCTGGCGGATGGCTGGAATAGAGTGAGGGCGCAAGGCTGGCAGGCGCCGCTTTATTGGGAAGAGGCCGACGGCGGCTACATGCAGATGAGCTTGCGCGGTTTTCGTCCGGTCGATCTCGCCGCGCCCGTCTGTCATGTGAGTTTTTACGAGGCCGACGCGTTCGCGCGCTGGGCCGGCATGCGGTTGCCGACGGAGTTCGAGTGGGAGGTCGCGGCGAGCGATGTAGCGATCGCGGGACGCACGCTCGGCGCCGGTCATTTGCGGCCGATGCCGGCCGAGGGCGGACCTGGCCTGAAGCAGATGTATGGCGACGCCTGGGAGTGGACGGGAAGCGCCTACCTGCCCTATCCGGGTTTCAAGACCGCTGCCGGCGCCGTGGGCGAGTATAACGGCAAGTTCATGTGCAACCAGTTCGTGCTCAAAGGCGGCTCCTGCGCCACGCCTGACGGTCATGTGCGCGCCACCTACCGCAATTTCTTCTACCCGCAGCAACGCTGGCAGTTCATGGGACTGCGGCTCGCCGGTGAGGCATGATGGACGGCGAGCTTGCCCTAGACCTCCTCGATGAGCGTGTAGAGGCGCCGGATCGCGCGGCGGCGAACGATGAGTTTGCAGACGCCGTGCTGGCAGGGTTGGGCCGAAATCAGAAAAGCATCCCCTGCCGGTTCTTCTATGACGCGCGGGGCTCGGAGCTGTTCGAAGAGATAACGACGCTCCCTGAGTATTATCCCACCAGGGTCGAGACGGAGCTGCTTAAGGTCAACGCCGCGGAGATCGCCTGGCTGGCCGGTTCCGATCGGGTCGTGGTCGAGTTCGGATCGGGCTCATCGCGCAAGACGAGTTTGCTACTTGAGGCCTTACGCCGCGTGCGTGGCTATGTGCCGATCGATATTGCCGGCGAATGTCTGGAGGAGGCCGCGACTCGGCTGAAGCAGCTTCACCCAAATCTCCAGGTCGAGCCGCTGATCGCGGACTTCACCAATGCGGTGACGCTGCCGCCGCTCGCACGCAACGGGCACAGGCTCGGTTTCTTCTCAGGTTCCACCATCGGTAATCTCGAGCATCAAGACGCCGTCGATTTTCTTGCGAACGCGGCGCGGCTGCTCGGCAGCGATGGATTGTTCCTGGTCGGCGTCGACCTCAAGAAATCGCCGTCGATCCTGATCCCGGCCTATAACGACGCCAAGGGCGTCACCGCCGCGTTCAATCTCAATCTGCTTCGGCGCATCAATAGTGAGCTCGGCGGCAATTTCAACCTCAGCCGCTTCGCGCACGACGCGATCTATGACGAAGCGGCCGGGCGAATCGAGATGCACATTGTGAGCCTGGCGGCGCAAGCGGTCCGCGTACTGAATTGCGACTTTAGATTTGCCGAAGGCGAGCGCATCCACACCGAGAACTCGCACAAATATTCGGTGTCGCAGTTCCAGACGCTGGCAAAGGCCGCAGGGTGGCGCCCAGTGACGGTCTGGACCGACCCCGACCGGCTCTTCAGCCTGCATCTGTTGCGCGCGTAGTAGGCCCTCGCCCGCGATTGGCTAACTTACGTGCCGTGGAATCCCCGGCACGCCGATCGCGCATTCCAGTGCCGCCCGGTCCCATTTGCCGAGCGAGGCGGCCGCGTCATAGGTGCTCGTCAAGAAATCCATGAGCACGGCCTCCGGATCTTCGGCAGTGCGCACCGCGTCATAGGGCAGAATAAATTCGTGAAGTGTGTCGCTGTAGAAGGCCTCGCGCGGACGCACCTTTGCCGAAGCAAAGCCTGGCGGCTCGGGATAGGCGTAGGAATAGAACGCCGGGTATTCGATGCCGGGGCTGCCGGGCCAGAAACCCGCGCTGCTCACCTCGTGCGAATAGGCTTCCCGAGTGACATCGTCGGGTAGATAAGGCACGCCGCCCGGATGGAGCGGCGCGCGCCTTCCGGAAAAGCGGGTCACGGCCAGATCGAAACTGCCCCAGAAGAAATGCACCGGACTGCATTTGCCGATAAAGGCGGTGCGGAACCGATACAGCACGCGTTCTACCGCGACCAGGAGGCGCCAGAACCGGTGCGCATAGTCAGGGTCATAGGATGAATGGCTCACGTCGTTACGCAAATTCACCGGCTCGGGCAATTCGTTCGTGATTTCGTCGATTTGGACCTCGATGCCAAGCTCCGCAAGCGCGCGCATGAGGTCGGCATAGAAATCTGCGACCGTGCGCGGATAGAGGCCGATCTGCTTCTCTGCACCGTCGTCGCTGCTGACCCGCAGCACATGATCGATGAAATCGAACTCGAGCTGGAAATTCCGCGTTCCATAGGGGATGGGCGAGGTGCTTAAGCCCCGAACCGCGACATAGAGCGTGACATGCCAGGAATGATTGAGCCAAGGAGTCTGCGCCATGCGGATCTTGCCGACGATCTGGCTCCAAAGGTGCAAGGTCGCGTAGCTGTCCTTCCATGCCTCATAAGGCAGCTCGGGCCAAATTGCCTCGACGTTTGTCTTGCTGGACACTAATACCTAGCTTTCAGCATGGCGGCGCTGCCTCAGAGGAAGAATTCGGCAGCGACGAAGTCAAGCAGCCCCTTCAGCTCAATCTGAAAATCGGCCTTGCCGTCGCCGTTCACATCGCCTTCGATAATGGTCTTGTCGTTGAATGTACCGGGCGCATTGTGTTTCGCGTAGTGGAGCTCGCCCCTATGGTGATGAAAATGGGCGGCGCCGATGAATTTGAAGACCTGATTGCCCGGCACACCCTTCTTGGCATCTATGGAGGAGAGATCGATCATATCGGCGAGACCTGAAAAGTCGGAAATGACATCTCGGGCCAGACCTCGCTTCGACTCAGCCAAGGCAATAAAGACGAAGGTGTCGAGACCCGGACCGCCGCTCAGATGATCCTTGCCAAGACCGCCGCGCAGGATGTCGTGGTCATCGCCTCCATCAAGGTAGTCGTCGCCGATGCCGCCAAATAATGTGTCGTCATCCGGACCACCGACGATGACATCGTTGCCGGCATCGCCGAACAGAATGTCATCTCCAGCATAGAAACTGCCCGGCTCGTTGAGAGTATCGTCGCCCAGTCCACCCGAGAGGATGTTGTTGTCGGGATTACCGAGGAGAATGTCATTGCCCTGCTCGCCAAGCGCATCCGCCCCCGCCTGGATCCGGTCGGCACCTGTCTCTCCATAAGTTCTTTCTCCCGCCGCCGCGGTATAGTCGTCGGCACCACTAAACAGGACGACATTGGTGGTCGCGGTCTGCGCTTGCGATACGAACAGGCTGTACTGTCCCGGCTGTGGGCTACTCACGTCGACGAAATAGGTGCCTGATGTGGTCGGCGTGAAGGAGAGCCGTGTGTTTGCGCCGGTCAAGGCGGGAGTGGCAACGATGGTCCCGTCCACATCCACCACGAACATGAACGCCGCACCCTCGGTAACCGAGTCGGCGAAGAGTGACGACATATCAAAAATATAGGTCGTGCCTGCGGGGAGAAAGACCTTGATCCAATCGTGGTCGTTTGCGACTTCGATCTGACCGGAATAGGTGCCGGCGAGAAGAATGAGAAAGCCGGCGGAGTCCAGCGTGACCGTCGACGTGTTGTTGGCGGGGATATCTGGCATGGCGGTCCTCCCTTGCTGAGCGAAGGCACGCGCGGAGCGCCGCATTGTCCTAGTAGCGCCGCGCAAGGACAGGCCTCGGTGGCCAAGCTCAGTCTAGCATGGGCGCGATGAGGCTGCGACCAGTGTTCGCAACTTGCCAGGGGTGTAGTGGTTAGGCATTGTCCGGCCAACAACGTTACCGGGGAGTGTTAAGTGCCAGAGCTTCCAAGCGGCAATGCTGTCATCGGCCAGTCGGGTGGCCCGACCGCTGTCATCAACCAGTCGCTCGCCGGAGTCGTCGAAGGGCTCAAAGTGGGGCTCGCCGCGGCCGGCAAGGTGAAGACGATTTACGGCATGCGGCACGGCGTGCGCGGGCTGGTGAAATCTGGCGCAGATGGTCTGGTCGATCTCACCGGGCTCGACAAGGCGACACTCGAGACGATCGCGCGGACGCCGTCGGCAGCGCTCGGCTCCACCCGCGACAAGCCGGACGAAGTCTATTGCGAGAAAATTCTCGACGGCTGCCGGCGGAACGACATTCGTTATTTTTTCTATATCGGCGGCAACGATAGCGCCGATACCTGCCGCATCGTCAGTGAGAAGGCGGCGGCGGCCGGCTACGAGCTGCATTGCTTTCACGTGCCGAAAACGATCGACAACGATCTCTTGCAGAACGACCACACACCCGGCTTTCCCTCCGCCGCGCGCTACGTGGCACTCGCTCACATGGGTGACGGGCTCGATAATGCCTCGCTTGGCGGCATCAAGATCAACATCATCATGGGAAGGAACGCTGGCTTTCTCACGGCGGCGGCGGCGCTCGCTCGGGGAACTTCCGCGAGTAGTGCCGACCCTTCACAGCGCGCGGCGCCACATCTGATCTATCTTCCCGAGGTGCCGTTCTCGACCGAGGCTTTCCTCGCCGATGTCGACAAGGTCTACGCGAAGCTCGGCCGCTGCCAGATCGCCGTGAGCGAGGGCATTCGCGACGAGGCAGGTGCCGAGATCGGGCCGAAGCTGATGCGCGGGCCCGGCGAGATCGACGCGCATGGCAATGTACAACTCTCTGGCTCTGGCGCGCTCGGCGATGGGTTGGCGGAGCTGGTGAAGACCGGGCTCACGCCCAAAGGCGGCAGGGCGCCTCGCGTCCGCGCCGACACGTTCGGCTATATCCAGCGCTGCTGGCCGGAACCTTCGCCGGTGGACGCGGTCGAGGCGCGCGCGGTCGGGCGCTACGCCGCAGAACTTGCCGCCAACGGCGATCGAAGCGCTTCGGTGATTATCGTTCGGACGAGCAATGCGGCAGACGCTTATGCGAGCCAATGCGCTCGCGCGGAACTCTCGGCGGTGGCACGGCTCTCGCGGCATATGCCTGCGGAATTCATCTCAGGCGCGAACGACACCAGCGCCGCATTCTACGATTATTGTTTGCCGCTGGTCGGCGATCTGCCGAAGCTCGAGCGGTTGTAGATTTGTCCTTCTCCCCACTGGCGAGGGATAATTTCACATTCTCGCCGCGATTCACTTAATCGGCCGCCAGTTAACCGCGTCACTTAACGCATAAGGCCGCGCGGTCCAAATATGGCCCAGAAATTTCCCTCTCAGCGCCGCCTCATGACCGGGAATCGTACCTAACACCGCTGTCTCCCCCCAACAAAAAGAGGAGACAGTGATGCCGAATTTGTTTGCGCGAACGTTGCTGGCTACGGCCGTGACATTCATGGTCGGAACTCCGGCGATAGCACAGACAGTAGGCGCCACCTGGTATGGCAATGAGCTTCGCGGTCACCGCACGGCGTCGGGTGAGGTGTTCAATCCTGGTGGTTACACGGTAGCGCATCGCTCGCTGCCGTTCGGGACTTGCCTCGTTGTGGGCAATCCGCACACGGGTCGTGAAGTGAGGGTGCGGGTCAATGACCGCGGTCCCTTCACCAAAGGTAATTCGCTCGATCTTTCTGCGGGCGCTGCGCAAGCCATCGGCATGCGCTCGTCGCAGCCGGTGACGATGCGGCACTGCTAACGACAAAAGCGAGGCCTGATCGAAAATTCGGTCAGGCCTCGATCAATTCATGCACATAGTTGGGTAGCGCGAACGAAGCGACGTGCACGTCGGGGCGCCAATAGCGCGTGGGAAAGCTCCCCGCCTTCTCATAACGCCGCTCGATCTTGCCCCGCTTGCGGGCCTTCAGCTTGGCATTGTCGGTGGCCCAGCCATATGACATCGGGCCGCCGAAATAGCTCGGCGTGGTGGCGAGATAGCAAGAGGCGTCTTTGAATAGCTCGCGGAAATAGCCGACGCTCTGTTGCAACTCGGAGGCTTGCAGGAAGGGCAGTCCGTTCTGCGTCACGAGCAGCCCGCCGGGCGCCAGACAGCGGCGGCAACCGGCGTAGAACTCGCGTGTGAACAGCACGGCGCCCGGACCGACCGGATCGGTGGAATCGACCATGATCACGTCGAAACGTTCGTCGGTCTCGGCCACGAATTTGGTGCCGTCGGCGATCACAATATTGGTGCGCGGATCGTCATAGGCGCCCGCCGATATTTCCGGGAAATGCAGCCGGCAAAGATCGATCACCCCGCGATCGATCTCGCAGAGCGTGGCTGCCTTCACCTCGGGGTGCTTCAGCACTTCGCGCAACACGCCGCCGTCGCCGCCGCCGATGATCAACACCTTCTTCGCCTTGCCATGCGCGAACAGCGGCACGTGGCTCATCATCTCGTGGTAGACGAACTCGTCCTTGGTCGTGAGCTGGACGATGTTGTCCAGCATCATGACGCGGCCGAAGTCGGCGTTCTCGAAGATGATGAGACGCTGATGCTCGGTCTGGCTATCGAAGAGGACCGTGTCCGCCTTTAGACGGACGCGGAAACCTCGGTGGAGCGTCTCTTCGACCCAGTCTTCCATCGATTCATTTCCTTGCCACGCAGATGCTCTTTGACAACCACCTTGCCGGGCGTGAACGCCTCTTTCAGGACATCGATGGACAGTCGCGGATTGGTCGCACCGCACATGAACACGTCAAGCGCTGCGTAACCATATTCGGGCCAGGTATGAATCGAGATGTGCGACTCGGCGAGCACCGCCACCCCAGACACGCCCCCGTTGGGAGTGAAGTGGTGGAGATGAATGTGGAGGAGAGTTGCTCCTGCCACCTCGACACAGCGTTTGAGCGTCGTCTCGATGTGATCTAGTTCGTCGAGGCGTTCCGCCCGAACCAGATCGACGATGAGATGGGTGCCGGCAAAACGGACCCCGTCTCGCTCGCAGAAAAAATCCTTACGCTCTTCCTCCCGCGAGGGACGAAGGCGCCGAGAATGCTTTTCTTCCGTTTGGGCGGTGCTTGAACCATGATCCAAGTCCATCCCCAATTGGAAGAGGGCGTCACTGGACATGAGCGTCCTCCCCAACCAGTAGATGTTAAGTCACATACGATTTTTCGCTATTTGCACAGCATGACTAGCGATGCAAGAAGTTTTTGACCCCGAGCGGCGAGATGACCACATGAAGAGAGAGCTGAGAGGGCGGAGCGAGACGGCGCGAGGCGCCGCGCGAGGCGAGGCGAGCACGCCATGCCGCCTCCGCTCCAGTCTCGCGCTGGCGACGCTGCTCGTCGTCGCCCTTCCGGCGGGCCCCGTGTCCGCGGGCGAGACGCTGCCGGCCCTCGGGGCTCCGATCGGCGAGACGTCGGTCTCCGGCCTCTCCTCCGGCGCCTACATGGCGGGACAAATCCAGATCGCGCACGCGAAGGACATTGTCGGGGCGGGCATCGTCGCCGGCGGTCCGTTCGCATGTGCTGAGAGCGCGGCCGGAAGACTCGTCCCCTATTGGCCCACGGCCATGGTGCAGAACGCCCAAAAAGCCTTGCATGGCTGCATGTTAGTGGATTGGGGAACGCCCGACCCGGTCGCGCTCGCCGACCGCGCCAAAGAGCTCGCCGGCGCGGGCGAGATCGACAGCCTGGCCGATCTCGCCGCCGACAAAATCTATCTCTACTCGGGCAACGAGGATCGCACGGTGATGCGGCCGGTCGTGGAAGCCGCAAAGGCGCTCTACCGCGAGCTTGGCGTGCCGGATGCGAACATCGCGCTTGTCGAGGTCGAAGGCGGCCACGGATTCCTGACCGAAGAAGCGGGCGAGGCCTGCGCGCTCACGGATAAACCTTACGTTAACGACTGCGACTATGACCAAGCCAAGGCGATCCTTCAGTGGATCTACGGAGCGCTCGTCGCTCCGTCGCCCGCGGCAACTGGACGCTTCATCACTTTCGACCAATCCGCTTACGCCAATCCGGAAGACGGGCTCGCCGATGAGGGCGTGGTCTACGTGCCGAAAGCCTGCGAGGAGGCTCCCGGGTGCCGGGTGCATGTCATGCTGCATGGCTGCGAGCAGTCGCGGGAGACCGTCGGCGACGCCTTGATCAAGCAATCCGGCTTTGCCGAGCTCGCCGACACCAACCGCCTGATCGTGCTGTTTCCCCAGGTCAAGGCTGGCTTGGTTAACCAGCAGGGCTGTTGGGACTGGTGGGGCTACACCGGGCTCGACTATCTCGGCAAGGACGCGCCACAGATCAAGGCGATCTGGTCGATGGTGCAGCGGCTCGCGGAGCGGCCCTGATGGGCTCTCAGGCGGTGCAAATCCTCGAAGCGCCGGTCGGGTCTCCACTCTATTTGGGGGCCCTGGAGCTTCGAGAGGCGATCCTGCGGCGTCCTCTCGGCCTCAGCGTGAGCGACGAGGAGTTGGAGGATGACCGGCATCGCACGCATTTCTGTGCGGTCGAAGACGGCAAGGTGACGGGATGCGTCTCGCTCAGGCCGCTCGATGACGGCGGCCTCCAACTGAAGCAGATGGCAGTTCTGGAGGAAAAGCGCCTGGAGGGCATCGGGGCCGCGTTGGTCGCTCGGGCCGAGGCCTGGGCGCGCGACCGGGGCATTGGCGAAATGATGATGCACGCGCGGATCGGCGCGGAGGGCTTTTATGCCCGGCTCGGCTATGAGCCCGAAGGTCCGATCTTCGAGGAGAACACCATCCCGCACATCCTGATGAAGAAGAAGCTGCGTTAAGCGGCCGCACCTTCGCCGGAAGTCTTCTCGGCAATGAACTTGCGGTTCTCCTCCCTGATCTTCGCGGCAGCGTCATCGTAGAGGAACGGCAGGAAAGCATAGCGCCTGCCTGACAGTACCGGGGTCGCCTCGTGCAACAGCGAGCAGGAGAACACGACGGCTCCTCCGGTCGGGGCCTTGTAGGTCCGCCGTCCGAACTCCGGAAACCGCAACTCCCCGCCCTCATAGTCCTCGGCATTGAGATTGAGGGTGCAGGCGAAGCGGCGATGCGCCGTGCCCTTGGTCGTGTTGTCGCGATGGGCGCGGAAGAAGCCGCCGACCTCGCCTTCGTAGCAAGCCACGATGTATCGTTCGATGCGGGTGACATCGAACTGGAAGGCCTTCTTGATCTCGGGCACCACTCGCCGGATGAAGCGCGCCCTGACGGCTTGGCGAAGCGTTTCAAATTCCTCTCCGTCATCGAAGCCGAAGTCCTTGCGCCGCTTGAAACCGTGGTCCGAGACATGAACCGTCTTGCCGTCTTTCTCGCGCATGAAGCCAGAGGCCTCGCCGCCATGCTGCTCGTAGAGCACGATCAGCTCCTTGCAGAATTGTGGTTCGAACACGCGGGGCAGGATCAGGACCGGTGCAGGCAAGCTCGTCCCGGCATGGTCGTCAACGGAGGGTAGTGAGCCAAGCACCTCTTTGAGCGTCTCGTTATGCTTTTTCGGATTGGCCAATGGAATGTTGGCGATCACCCGCAAAAAGGGATCGAGCACGAGGGTAAACCGGTCATAGGCCGGGCTCTTCGCGTCAATTTTCTCAGGATCGATGGCGCCATAGATCGCGCTGACCTTACGGTCAAAATCAAAGAAGAAGCGAATGCCCGGGAGCGACTCCTGGAGGTGCCTTTCATCTTTGGGATCGATGCTGACACCGAAAAATGCCAGCTTGTCGTCGTCGAAGTGGTGGCGAAGGTCTGACGTGACGTGTTTGCGGACTTTCTCGCTCGCCGCTTCAGCACAACTGCCGAAAAAGCTCAGAACGAGAAAGCGTCCGGCAACGGAATCGAAATGGAAGTTGGGATTGTTGGCAGAGCGGCAGTTAAACCAAGGCACCGGGTCGCCGATATAGAATTGTCGTCGGGCCATTGCTCTCTCCTTGCCGCGAAGAAGAATAGCTTAGCGGGTGCCGTCGCCGCAATTGTCTCGCGCCGCCTTAAAAATTGAGACTCATCGGTGCGTTGAGCTTGGGAAATGCTCGAACTTGCTACGAGTAGCCGTAGCGCAGACGCAAGAGAGCGCTGAGCGGCGAGACCACGCCACGATAGGACGCAGGCATCTCCGTCTCCCAGGCACGATCCTGTTTGACGTCGGCAAACGTGAGAGGCTTCCCGCGCATGCGATTGCCATAGAGCTGGTGGCGGTTGTCGGTGACGCCCAAAGTCTCCGCATGCCATTTTGCACCGGGCGACACACGCTGAAGAATTTGGTCCAGGCTCTTCCGTGGCGTAGCCACGAAGTCCTCGTAGCGGAGCCGGAGATAGCGCGTCGGGTGGAGCAGACCGAACATCTCGCAGGCGAGATTGGCGGCGGACCAGGCAAGCGCGACGCGGGCGCAATAGAGCGGCCGGTTGACCATCATGCTCCGCCGCTCGGTCTTTTTGATCGCCGACCAGGCGACTGCTCGCGGATCGCGCACCAGATGAATGAGCAGGAAATCCCTGCCAAGCGCGCGGCGCAGGCGGAACGGAGCAAGCGCATGGCCCGAGGCAGTCTTGGTTGAATCGACCATCAGGTCATAGCGCTTGCCGAGCCGAGCCAGCAACGCGAGCGTCAGCGCCTCATGGGTCTTCTCTGAGAGGGGTGCGTCGGAGGAGAGAACCTGGCTCCAGATCGGGCAGGCCTGGCTCCTGCGTCCGCAGGTGCATTGCTGCTTTTTCAATCGGTCACGGACGACGCTCGCGACCTCGCCACAGGCCACCAGCTCGGTGCAGCCGGTGAGCAGATATTCCAGCAGCGTACTGCCGCTGTGGCCGTAGCCGCCGATATAAATGAGCTTCGTCATGGCGAGGCTCTATAGCATGGGAGGGCTGCGGAATAGTCGCGGGGGCTGGCGTGCCGCCTCCGCTTGGCTATACCCTCCCCGCCGACAAGCGGGATGGGCCATGACAGACGCAGCCGAACAAAAGAGACGCCGCGGCCTTGGCCTGCACCGGGCCTTGCCACCGCTGTTCTTTCTAACGCCGGTCCTTGCGGGCATTGCGCCAAGGCTGACCCCGCTCCCGCTCGGCCTGCTTGCGCTTGCCTTAATTGCGACCGCGCTCCGGCGCGGCCTGACGTTACGCGGTCTGCTGCAATTCGACTCGGCGTTCGTCGCCTGCCTCGTGCTCGCGGCCTATCTGTTCGTGAATGCAATTCTTGCCATCGATCAAAACGAGGCGCTGGGCAAGGCTGGCCTTTTTATCGGCGTCATTCTGGTCGCCTTCGCCTCGACGCGGGCGATTCCGGTTCTGGGCGCGAACGAGCTGCGACGATGCGCGCTTGGCTTCGTGGCCGGCGCGATGTGCGCGGCGCTTTATCTCCTCGTCGAGCTCTTGACTGATGGCGTGCTCACGCGCGGCGCCATGAACCTCGTCGCGGTGTTGAAGCCCGAGACTGCGAAGCACATGGAGATTGAGAACGGCAAAGTGATGCGGTTGAACCTTTCCGAGTTCAATCAGAATGCTGCCATTCTCATGTTGAGCTTTTGGCCCGGCGTGCTGATCTTGAGCGCGCTCGAGGCCATTCCGTGGCGCATCGCGCTCACCGCCCTGTTCGCGGTCGTGCTCGCCATACCGATTGCGCTGTCGGAGCACGAATCCTCGCAAGTCGCGCTCGCGCTCTCCGCCATCGCGTTCGCGCTGGCTTTGGTCTGGCGCCCGGGCATCATCCGCACATTGGCTGTGATTTGGTGCCTCTGTTTCGCGCTGGTGATTCCGCTCGACCGACTCGCCTATCAACAGGGACTGCATCTCGTATCGTGGCTGCCGAATTCCTTCCGCGCGCGGATCATCATCTGGCAATACACGGCCGAGCACGTGCTCGATCATCCTTGGATCGGAGTCGGAGTTAATTCCACGCCCGCGGTGAAGGCGATGATGAAAGGTCCGGAGGACCGGCCGGAGGGTTTCGTGTTCAAGCGCACCACGGGGCAGCACGCGCACGACATCTTCCTGCAGAGCTGGTACGAGATCGGCGCCATCGGCGTGCTGCTCGCGGCGATCGCGGGCGCCCTCGTCGCGCTTCGGATCGGCATGCTGCCGTGGTTCGCGCAACCTTACGGAGCGGCGTGCTTCATGGTCGTGCTCGCGATCGGCGCCTTCGCCTGGAGCATGTGGCAAACCTGGCTCATGTGCGCGATCGGACTGGTGCCGATCCTCCTGCGCATGGCGTCGGAAGCGGTTGCCAAAGGCGGAGCCACGCTCCAGTCGCGTGCAAAGGAGGAGGCATGAGCGTGGAGATTGGCGACAAGGCGCCGAGTTTCACCTTGCCCAGCGATGGGGGCGGCGAAGTCTCGCTCAAGGACTTCAAGGGCAAGCCTGTCGTGCTCTATTTCTATCCGAAAGACGACACCTCAGGCTGCACGGCGGAGGCTTGCGCCTTCCGCGATCAACTTCCCGATTTCTCCAAGCTGAAGACGGCGGTGATCGGCGTTTCGCGCGACAGCGCGGCGAGCCATGACAAATTCAAGACGAAGTACCGGCTGTCCTTCCCGCTCGCGTCCGACGAGGACGGCAGAGTGTGCGAGGCCTATGGCGTCTGGACGGAAAAGAGCATGTATGGCCGAAAATATATGGGCATCGAACGCTCCACCTTTCTGATCGACGGCAAGGGCGTGCTGCGTGGGGTCTGGCGCAAGGTGAAAGTGCCGGGCCATGTCGAGGAAGTGCTGGAGGCGGTGAAAGCACTGAAATAGGCCCACCGGCCCGCGTCTTGTGCGCCGCATTGCTGAAATTTAATAATTTGCAACGTTGTGCCTTGGCCCGCGAGCAGACACGATTTATCTGTCTATTTGCGCCGGATTTCCGAGAGGCCTGGAACTGATGACTCGCCACGTCAAGCAGAGCGAAGCAAGAGGAGCGGAGCTTGACGAGCGCTCTGCCGGGCGCGTGTTGGAAGCGCATGACTCATCACCCGAAACCCGCCTGCCGGACGATGAGGACGAGACTCGGACCCGGCGTGGAAGAGGCATGGCCTGGTTGCTCGGCATAGCCGCCCTGATTGCGGGATTGGTGTTCGTCTATGAGCGCCCCTCCGGAGAGAAGGCACAAGCTCCAGGACAAAAACAGGCACTCGCCGTGCCGGTGACGGTCGCCGAGGTCGGCGTCAAAGACGTGCCGATCTATCTGGAAGGCCTCGGCACAGTGCAAGCTTCCAACACCGTCGCGATCCACAGCCAGGTCGGCGGCAAACTGCAGAGCGTAAATTTCGCCGAAGGACAAATGGTCAAGGCAGGTGACGTTCTGGCCGTGGTCGATCCGAGGCCGTTCCGCGCCACGCTCGACCAGGCCAAGGCCAAAAAGGCGCAAGACGAGGCGCAGCTCGTCTCGGACGCCAAGGACCTGCAGCGCTTCCAGGACTTGATGAAGAAGGGAGCGGGCACCTCGCAAGCCGTCGATCAACAACAGGCCAAGGTGGACGCGTTGAAAGCGACCATCGCGGCGGATCAAGCCGGCATCGAGAGCGCCGAGACGCAACTGAGCTATTCGACCATCACCGCACCGATCGACGGGCGCGTCGGTTTCCGTCAGGTCGACGCCGGCAATATCATTCGTGCAAACGATGAAACGCCGATCACGGTGCTCACCGCGGTCGCGCCGATCAACGCCGTGTTCACCCTGCCGCAACGGAATTTGGTCGCGGTGCAAGAAGCCATGAAGAAGGGCGAAGTCACCGTCGTGGCGATGGACCAGGACAATGTGCACGCTCTGGAGACCGGCAAGCTGCTCTTGATCGACAACCAGATCGACCAGACCACGAGCACGATCCGGATGAAGGCGATTTTCCCCAATACGGACGAGCAACTCTGGCCCGGCGAATTCGTCAGGGCGCAAGTGCTGGTGGAGACACTGAAAGACGCGGTGACGATCCCGGAAGAGGCGGTGCAACGAAATCCGCAAGGCCTGTTCGTGTGGGTGATCAAGGCGGACAATACGGCCGAGAATCGGCCGATCCAAGCCGGTCCCACCAAGGACGGCGTGACGGTAGTTCGAAGCGGCTTGCAGCCCGGCGAGCGCGTGGTGGTCGGCGGGCAATATCGCCTGAAGCCTGACACCAAGGTCGAAATCGCGAGCCCGCAGACGCCGGCCGAGCCGCCGGCAATGCCATGAATATTTCGGCGCCGTTTGTCCGGCGACCGGTCGCGACCACGCTGATCATGCTGGCAATCGCGGTTGCCGGGCTCGCGGCATTTCCCATGCTGCCGGTGGCGCCGCTGCCGAAAGTAGACTTTCCCACTGTCAGCGTGTCGGCGCGGCTCCCCGGCGCGAGCCCCGAGACCATGGCTTCGGCGGTGGCGCAACCGCTGGAACGCCAATTCGCGCAGATCGCGGGCGTCACGCAATTGACCTCGACCAGCACGCTGGGCTCCACCTCCATCACCTTGCAGTTCGATCTCAATCGCGACATCGACGCGGCGGCGCAAGATGTGCAGGCGGCAATTGCGGCCGCGAGCCGGCAACTCCCCACCGACATGCCCTCGCCGCCGACCTATCGCAAGACGAACCCAGCGGACTCTCCTATCCTGGTGATCGGTGTGCACTCCGCCTCGCTGCCGCTCACCGTCGTCGACGACTACGCCGACACCATTCTGGCGCAGCAGATCTCGCAGATCGACGGCGTGTCACAAGTTTCGCTTGGCGGCGAACAGAAGCCGGCGATCAGGATTCAGGTCGACCCCGCCAAGCTCGCGGCCAAGGGCCTCACGCTCGAGGACATCAGGGGCGTGATCAGCGCGGCAACGACGAATGCGGCGAAAGGCACGCTCTATAGCGAAAATCGCAGCGTGACGCTCGCCGCCAACGATCAGCTGTCCAAGGCCGCGGACTATAGCGAAGTGATTGTCGCCTATCGGAATGGCGCCGCAGTCAGGGTCAAGGATGTCGGTCAGGCGATCGAGGGGCCGGAAAATCTCTATGCGGGAGCCTGGGACGGTAACGAGCGCGCCATCCTTGTTGTCGTGTCGAAACAACCTGGCGCCAACGTTATCGAGACGGTCGACAAGGTCAAGGAAGCGCTGCCGCGGCTGAAGGCGGTGATGCCGTCGGGCATATCCGTCGACATTCTCTCCGACCGCACCGAGACCATCCGCGCCTCGGTCCGCGACGTTGAAATCACCCTCGCCGTCACCATCGCGCTGGTCGTGCTGGTGATCCTGCTGTTCCTGCGCAATGTGCGCGTTACGCTGATTCCTGGCGTGGTGGTACCGCTGTCGCTGCTTGGCGCGCTGGCGGTGATGTACGCTTGCGGCTTCAGCCTCGACAATATTTCGTTGATGGCACTCACGATCTCGGTCGGGTTTGTGGTCGACGACGCCATCGTCGTGGTGGAGAATATCTACCGGCATATCGAGGACGGCATGGACCCGCTCGACGCCGCGCTGAAAGGCTCGCGCGAGATCGGCTTCACCGTATTGTCGATCAGTGTCTCGCTGGTCGCGGTGTTCATTCCGCTGCTGTTGATGGGCGGCATCGTCGGGCGGCTGTTCCGCGAGTTCTCCGTCACCGTCACAGCGGCAATCGCGGTCTCCGCTTTTGTCTCTCTGATTCTGGCGCCGATGCTTTGCGCGCGTTATCTGCATCGCGATACCGAGCATCACGGAGCGGTGTGGCGGGCGATCGAAGCCGTGTTCGAGGATATGCTTGCCGCCTACCGCCGCACGCTCGACCGCGTGCTGAAGCATCCCTTCGCCACGCTCATGGTGTTCTTCGCCACCATGGCGGCAAGCGTCTATCTCTATATCGTCATCCCCAAGGGTTTCTTTCCGATTCAAGATACCGGACTCATCACCGGTTTCGCCGAGGCCGGCCAAGATATCTCGCCCACCGAAATGTCGCGGCTGATGCTGCAGCTCGGCGAGGTGCTGGCGAAGGATCCGGATATTGCCTCGGTCGGCTCGGCCATGGGCAGCGGCGGCAGCGCGCAGACGGCGAATACCGGGCGTTTCTTCATCGGTCTGAAGCCCCGCGATCAGAGGAAGTCAAACGCCAGCGACATCATCAATCGCTTGCGTCCGCAATTGGAGAAGATCGAAGGCGTGAAGCTGGTGCTGCAGCCCTCGCAGGACATTACGGTCGGCGGCCGCATCGGCCGCGGTCAATTCCAATATACTTTGCAGGATGCGGATATCGGCGAACTCAACGAGTGGGCGCCGAAGATCCTGGCCAAGCTGCAAACGCTGCCGCAACTGGCCGATGTGTCGAGCGACCAGCAAGGCAACGCGCCGCAGCTTATGGTCAGCATCAATCGCGATCAGGCCGCGCGGTTCGGGATTCTGCCTGAGGTGATCGACGCCACGCTCAACGATGCGTTCGGCCAACGCCAGGTGGCGCAATATTACACCCAGACCAACACCTATCACGTCATCCTCGAAGTGCCGCCGCAAATGCAGGGCGATCCCAACACGCTCGACCGGCTCTATTTGAAATCGCCGACCAGCGGCGCCTCGGTGCCGATCTCAACGCTGGTCACCATCGATAATACGCAAGTGGGGCCGCTTTCGGTGTCGCATCAGGGCCAGTTTCCGGCGATCACGCTGTCGTTCAATCTGCCGAGCGGGGTGGCGCTAGGGCAAGCGGTCGATGCGATCGAAAAGGCCGTCGCCGACATGGTGCCGCCGGTCACGCTGATCGGCACATTTCAGGGCAACGCGCAGGCGTTCCAGGACTCGCTTTCCAATCAGCCGATCCTGATCGCCGCCGCGCTCGTCGTCGTCTACATCATTCTCGGCATCCTCTATGAGAGCTTCATCCACCCGCTGACGATTCTCTCGACGCTGCCTTCGGCTGGCGTCGGCGCGTTGCTCGCGCTCATGCTCGGCGGATTCGACCTTTCGGTGATCGGCATCATCGGCATCATCCTCCTGATCGGCATCGTCAAAAAGAACGGCATCATGCTGGTCGATTTCGCCATTCAACGCGAACGCGAGGGCCGGACTCCGCTCGAGGCGATCCGCGAGGCATGCCTGTTGCGCTTCCGGCCCATCCTGATGACGACGATGGCGGCCATGCTCGGCGGCGTGCCGTTGATGCTGGTTAGCGGCGCCGGCTCGGAGCTCCGCCAGCCGTTGGGCTATGCCATGGTTGGCGGCTTGGCGCTTTCGCAATTGCTCACGCTCTACACCACGCCTATCGTGTTTCTCTATCTGGCGCGGCTGCAGGCGCGCTTGGCGCCACAAAAGAAGCCTGCGCCAAAAGCCAGGCGCGCCAAGGTGCCGGCGGAGTAACAGGCGCCTACACGCTCTTGCCGTAAAGGTCGGGCCGGCGGTCGCGGAAGAAGCCCCATTCGGCGCGATAGCGTTCGATCTCGCCGAGATCGAATTGATGCACCAGCGCGCCCTCCTCGTTCTCGCCGAAGCTCGCGACGATCTCGCCGGTATGGTCGCAGATGAAGGAATGGCCGTAATAACGCTGGCTGACGCCGTCATTCACTTCTTCGCCGATGCGGTTTGCAGCAACAACCGGCACGGCGTTGGCCACGGCGTGGCCCTGCATCACGCGCTGCCAGCGTTGATGGGTGTCGAGGCTCAGATCATAGGGCTCGGAGCCGATCGCCGTCGGATAGAGTAGGATCTCGGCGCCCTGCAGCACCATGGCGCGTGCGGCTTCCGGGTACCATTGGTCCCAGCAAATGCCGGCGCCGATCCGTCCCTGTTTGATCGGCCACGACTTGAAGCCGGTGTCGCCGGGGCGGAAGTAATATTTTTCCTGATAGCCGGGCCCGTCGGGGATGTGACTCTTGCGATAGAGCCCCAGGATCGTGCCGCCAGCGTCGGCGACGGCGACGCTATTGTAATAACGCGGGCCATCCTTCTCGAAGAAGGAGATCGGAATCACGATGTTCAATTCCTTGGCAAGTTTCGCCAGCGCCAGCACGCAAGGATGCTCGGTCGCTGGGTAGGCGGTCGCGAACCATTTCGGGTCCTGGCGGGTCGGGAAGTAAATGCCCTGGAACAATTCCGGCGGCAGCACGATCTGCGCGCCGCGTTTCGCCGCGTCACGAATGAGTCGCTCGATCTTGGCGATATTCGCCGCCATGTCGTTGCCGAACGATGCTTGCAGCGCGGCAATAGTGAGCAACCGTTTCGCCATCTAGAGAGGCTCCTGTTGCGTGATGCAATGGAACGAGCCGCCGCCCGCATCGCCCGAGCCGAGCAGGCCGTGCGAGGGAAGGCCGATCACTTTGCGGTCGGGAAACAGGCGTTGCAAGGCTTGCAGCGCGGCTGGCGCAGACGGCGTGCCGTAGACGGGCACGACCACCACGCCATTGGCGATGACGAAGTTCATATGCGAGGCGGGAATGATCTCGCCAGACGCGGCGCGCACCGCGCCTGGTCCCGGAATGCGGATGACGTCCAGCTTCCGACCCGCTGCGTCGGTGGAAGCCTGCAACACTTTGGCGATGGCTTCGAGCGCTTCGGCGTTAGGATCGTCCGCGCCAGAAGGCGACTGACAGACGACGCGGCCGGGCGCGACGAAGCGCGCGAGATTGTCGATATGGCCGTCGGTGTGGTCGTTCTTCAGGCCCTCGTCGATCCAGATGATCTTCTTGGCGCCGAACGCATGGCGAAGGGCTGCCTCGGCCTGCTGCTCAGTCCAGCCATTGCGGTTCTCGTTCAGCAGCGTCTGCCGCGTAGTGAGAATGGTGCCCTCGCCGTCCTGATCGATGGCGCCGCCCTCCAGCACGAAGTCGAATTGGGTGACCGGCACGCCCGCGAGCTTGGCGATGTCACTTCCGACCGTCGCATCGTCGCGCAGATCGAATCTGCCGCCCCAACCATTGGTTTTGAAGCGAAGCGATGCCGCGCCTTGCGCGGTGCGCACAAAGATCGGCCCGGTGTCGCGGAGCCAGACGTCGCCATATCTGGCTCGCACCAGCTCTGCATCGGCACCAAGCGCCGCGCGCGCCGAGGCTTCGGCCTCGCCATCCCTCACCAGCACTTTGACTTTGTTGCTTGCCGCTAGCGCATGCACCAATGCGGCAATGTCGCGGCGCGGTGCTTCGAGGTCGCCGTCCCATTGCTCCAGGTTGGCGGGCCACGCCGTCCAGATCGCTTTTTGCGGCGCCCATTCCGGGGGCACGGTGATGTGTTGATCGGTCACGGGAATTGGGTGGGGTTCTTTCGCGGGGGGCCAGACTGGGCTCACGCATATCGCAGAGAGCCCCTTACCGCTAGTCCGCCTTTCAACCGGCGTCGCTTCTACTGGTCTTGGCCTTGCGCTTGTTTGCGACCGACGACAGCCATGCGGCCGGGAAGCTTTGACAGAACGGATTCCACGTCCTTCGCCGGCACCGGCTGGCTGAAGTAGAAGCCCTGCACCTCGCAACCGGCCTTCGAAACTGTTTCCAGATGGTCGATGGTCTCAACGCCTTCGGCCACCGCACCCATTTGCATCGATTTGGCCAAGGCTACGACTGCGTTGATGATGGCGACGCAGTCCGAGCGCTGCGGGCCGTCGAGGTCGCGGATGAAGCTTTTGTCGATCTTGATGGTGTCGAAGGGGAAGCTGCGGAGATAGCTCAAGGACGCGTAGGCGGTGCCAAAATCGTCGAGGGCAATCTGCACGCCGAGCTCGCGAAGCCGGTTGAGGATGTCGTGCACTTTGGCCTCGTCGCGCAACAATACCGATTCGGTGATCTCGAGCTCGAGGCGATGCGGGTCAAGCCCGCTCTCCTCAAGCGCGGCCCTCACGATTTCGAACAGGTCGCCGTCGAACTGAATTGGCGAGACGTTGACGGTGACCTTGATGGTTCCGGGCCAGTTAACTGCGTCGCTGCAGGCCTGGTGCAGCGCCCACTTGCCCATTTCGTGAATGAGGCCGGTATCTTCGGCCAACGGGATGAACTCGCTCGGCTCGATGATGCCGCGTTTTGGATGACGCCAGCGCATCAACGCCTCGAGGCTCGTTACGGTCTGCTGCTGAGGGTCGACGATGGGCTGGTAGTGGAGCTCGAGTTGTCCTTTTGACAGCGCCGAGTGCAGATCCTTCTCCAGGTCGCGCCGATTTCCCGATGCGTGCATGTGCTCCGGGTTATAGAGCACATAGGCGCAGCGCCCGGACGTCTTGGCGTTATAGAGCGCCGTATCGGCGTTTTTCATCAGTGTTTCGGGATCGGAGCCATGTTTCGGAGCTAGCGCGATGCCGATACTGGCGCCGGCGGTGACTTGATGGCCGAGGAGACGGTGTGGCTCGGCCAGCGCATTCATGATCCGCTTCGCCAATTTGGCGGCGTCGGCCTCGCGTCTTGCGCCGGCCTGGAGGATGGCAAATTCATCTCCGCCCAGCCGGGCGACGAGATCGGAATCGCGCAAAATCTTGCGCAAGCGCTTGGCGACGCTTTTGAGCAATGCATCGCCGACCGGATGTCCGAGCGTGTCGTTGATCTCTTTGAAATGATCGAGATCGATCCAGTGCAGAGCGAAGCCGCGGTCGGGCTGAAGCGCGCTGAACCATGTGTTGAGCTGCTCGCGGAAATGATGCCGGTTGGCAATCTCGGTCAACGCGTCGTGGCGCGCGAGCCAATCGATCTTCTGCTCGGCCAGGCGCTTTTCGGTGACGTCTTCTTGGATGTCGACCCATCCGCCGTTGGGGAGCGGCTGATTGCTGACCAACACAATGCGGCCGTTCTTCAGATATTGAGTATGTTGAAACGACTTGCCGCGCGCCATCTCCGCGACGTGATTTTCAATCCACAGGCGCTCCTTCTCCTCCTCCTCCGGACCCTCGCGGCCAGTCTCGGTCTTGACATGGTAGCGGACCAACTCGGCAAGCGGCGTGCCCGGCCAAGTCAGTTCTTCCGGAATCGAATAGAGATCGCGATAGAGTTTGTTGCACATGACGAGCCGCGCATCGGCATCAAACATCGATAGGCCGCGGCCCATATTGTTGAGCGCGATTTCCAAGCGCCTATTGAGCTCGTCGATCTGGTTGCTGTGCTCGAGCAGGATATCGTCGCTCGGCCGAAGTGCCGCGACGGCGCGCGCCATGGCGGTAAAGGGCGCCAGTTCGGGGCCTGCGTCATGCGCCGGCTCCGACAAGAAGTCTTGTGGAGTCAGTTTGACCGGTTCGGACTTGTGAGATGCTTTGCGCACGGGAAGCACCAGCGGCTGAGTTATGGGGAGTTCTACTCCGCGCGAGTAAGTGCGCCGTTAATCATCCAACTTGTCTAAAGTTGATGAGACGTCCAGCCAAACGACCCCTGGCCGCCAAAAAGTTGTGACTTGTGGCGGCAGAGGCTTGCGCAAGGCATGGCTTTTGCTGCTCATGAATTCTCGCTTTCTTGGAGCAGCCATGGCCGTCCCATCCAATTTGCTCTGGCTGCTGATCGCTCTGTTCGCGGGCGCGACGATCGCCGACGTGCTTGCGCCGAGCCTGCTGCTGACAATCGTCCAGCTCATTCTCATGGTCGCGTTCGCGCTGCTCCATGGCGCGGAGCGTTATGGCGCCAAGGGCATATTGGTCTTCGCCGCGATCTGTCTCGTGGTCAGCAATTGCGTGGAGAATATCGGGGTGGCGACCGGGTTTCCGTTCGGCGCCTATTATTACACCGATGCGCTCGGACCGAAGCTGCTCTACGTGCCGCTCCTGATCGGACCCGCCTATCTCAGCGTCGGTTATATGGCCTGGGTGTTGGCGACGATTCTCGTCGGCGACGTGAAACGCGGTGCCGACGATTTCAACACATTTGCCACGCCTTTCATCGGCGCCTTCGTCATGGTGCTGTGGGATTTGGCGCTCGATCCTGGCGCCGCGACGGTCGAGAGACGCTGGATCTGGGAGCATGGCGGCGGCTATTTCGGCGTGCCGCTGACGAATTATCTCGGCTGGTTCCTTACCGTCTATCTTTTCATGCAGCTCTTCGCGCTCTACTTGCGCGCACGGAGCGAGGCCTCGGGCGCGGCCGAGTCAAGGAGCTATTTCTTCCAGGCCATCGTCATGTACGCGATCGTCGCCTCGCATTCCGTTCTCAGTCATCTCGTGAAAAAGCCAGAGACCGTGACCGACGCCACAGGCGCCAACTGGCGAACCGGCGACATAAACGAGACCGCCGCCATCGTTGCGATCTTCACCATGCTGTTCGTCAGCGCGCTCGCCGCGATCAAGGTCTTGGGGGAGCCGCCGAGACGTCGGCGGACGGACCAGATACCGCGACGGCAAGCCAGATCAAGACGCTAGTTGGCGCACCCGACAGGATTCGGCAACCGACGCAATTTGATCACACTGCGCTTCAATTGTAACGACGGTTTCTTGGGAGTGCGGATATGGCTCGTGTAGCCTTGGGTCTTTTTCGCGCAACGATCGTTTCGCTTTGGGTGGTTCCTTTAGGTGCACACATTGTTCACGCCTGCGAGGCGTATCAACCGATGACTCAAGAGACCGTCGATGCTGCACGCACTATCTTCCGCGGCAAAATTTCTGACTATGAGATCGTCAGGTCCAACTGGGTAAAACTCCGCTTCGTTGTAACTGAAACATATCGAGGTCTAAGGCAAGACGAATGGACCCTTCTTTGGATCAATTCAACATACGGCGTGCCGGAAGACCTAGAGACGTTTCGAGGAGCCAATGGTGATGAGATGGTCGTCGGCGTTACGACGAACCGCTTGCTCGAACTCCAACAGTGGTCGGGACAGAGCTTTGGAGAAATATCGACACTGCCAATGGTGATGCAACAACCCTGCGGTCCTCCGGTGATGCTTAAGTGGAATGGCGGGGCTGCCTCGAATGCGCTTGTCCATTGGGGCATAGTGCCACCACCGCGCGGGAAGTGATCCCTTGGAGGATTGGCGCACCCGACAGGATTCGAACCTGTGACCTCTGCCTTCGGAGGGCAACGCTCTATCCAACTGAGCTACGGGTGCTTCGGCAGGAACGTAGTCAAACCGGACCGGTTAAGCAACGCCGCTCGGGCGCATCTGCTATTGAGTCCATACATAACCTATATTTCAGGCGTGGCCTGGTATCCGGCACCTTAATCGGGCCTTTCCGGTGCGGCTCTTTGCGCTGAAGCCGCGGCTTGACGCATCCCGGCAACGGCGTAGGTATGGATCATGCAGGCGGAGCAAAAAATGGCGAAAAAGAAGGTCATCGTGATCGGCGGCGGCTTTGGCGGCGTGTTCACCGCCAAAGAGCTTGCGCGCAAGGGTCGTGACAGATTCGACGTCGAGCTGATCAACGCCAACAATTATTTCGTGTTCCAGCCGCTGCTGCCCGAGGTCGCGGCCTCCACCATCCATTCCGCCGACGCGGTGACGCCGCTCAGGCTGTTGCTCCGGCACACGCAAATGCGCCAGGCGGAAGTCATGGGCATCGATTTCGGCAAAAAGATCGTGATCGCGGTGCAGGGCTTCCGCCGCGTACCGGTCGATCTTCATTATGACGAACTCGTCATCGCGCTCGGCATGAGCGTCGATCTCAAGCGCTTCCCCGGTCTCACCGAGCACGCGCTGACGATGAAGAATCTCGCCGACGCGCATCGCTTGCGCACGCATATCATTAGCTGTCTCGAGGCAGCCGACGTCACCACCGACAAAGAGGTGAAGCAGCAGCTCTTAACCTTCCTCGTTGCAGGCGCCGGCTTCACCGGGGTGGAGACGGTCTCTGAAGTGAACGAGCTGATCCACCGCGCGCTGAAATATTATCCGAACATCAGCAAGGACGAGATCCACGTCTATCTGGTCGAATATGCCGACCGCATCCTGCCGACCTTCCCGGCCGATCTCGCCGACTACGCGACCAAGCGCATGGAGATGCATGGCATCGTGGTCAAGACCGGCATCGGCACCAAGGCGGCGACCGCCACCGCGGTGGAACTCACCGACGGCACGGTGATTCCGACCCGCACCATCGTCGCCACGATCGGCAACGGCCCCAATCCGCTGGTCGCCTCGCTCGGGCTGGACATGCATTGGGGACGCATCAAGACCGACCGCCATATGCGCGTGCCGGGGCAGACCCACGTCTGGGCCGTGGGCGACGCGGCGGACATTCCGCTGGTCGATCATCCGGGCGAGGATCCGGCAGACTACGCGCCGCAGACTGCGCAATTCGCGGTGCGCGAGGGACGCCAGCTCGCGGACAACATCATCGCTCAGGCCGAAGGGAAACCGCTGAAGCCGTTCGCCTATACGTCGCGTGGCTCACTCGCCTCGCTCGGCATGAGCAAGGCCGTCGCCGAAGTCTACGGCTTCAAACTTTCCGGCACGCTCGCTTGGCTGCTATGGCGCGGATTCTATCTGTCGTTCCTGCCGGGCTTCGCCACCAAACTTCGTGTTGGCGTGAACTGGCTCCTGAACGCGATCGTGCCGCCGAATATCGTGCTGATCGAATCGCAGCAGCCCGGCAGCCGCTACATTCATTATCGCAAAGGCGACAAGGTGCTGGAGCCCGGCATGCTGATCGACGGCTTCTACACGATCGTCAAAGGCGCGCTCAAGCTCACCATCGACAATCCCAAGACGAGCGAGCATTTCGAGAAGGTGTTCGGACCCGGGGAACATTTCGGCGAGCGCGTGCTGCTGAAATCGGCGCTTCGCACCGGGCTCGTGGTGGCGCTGGAAGATTCGGTCGTGCTGTGGATCTCGCAGAAGGACTTCACCCGGCTGGTGCGCGCCTTCCCGGTGCTGGAGAACTATTTCAAGGACTATATCGACAGCACGTTCGGGGGCCCCGACAAGGCCTTCGCGCCGGGCAGCGCCGAGGCCATCGAAGAGCTGGAAAACGTGATCTGACGCCAGGCCATTTGGGCTGGGGATGAGGCGTCTCACCCCTCCCCCAACGGCTCCGCGCTCTCTATATTCCTCCCATCATGGCAATTGCTGACACGCAAGAACGGCCCGCCAGCCGACCGGTGGCAAAGGGCGATCATGTCTATCTGGTCGATGGCTCGGGCTATATTTTCCGCGCCTATCACGCGCTGCCGCCGCTGACGCGGCCGTCCGATGGCTTGCCCGTGGGCGCCGTGCACGGCTTTTGCGGCATGTTGTGGAAGCTGCTCCGGGAGACCGGCGAACTCAGCCCGCCGACGCATCTTGCGGTGATCTTCGATTACTCGGCGCGCACCTTCCGCAACGATCTGTTCGACGGCTACAAGGCGAACCGCCCGGACCTGCCCGAGGACCTCATCCCCCAATTTCCGCTGATCCGCGACGCGGTGAAGGCGTTCAACGTGGCTTGCCTCGAACAAGAGGGTTACGAGGCCGACGATTTGATCGCCACCTATGCAGGCCAGGCGCTGCAAGCCGGCGCCGACGTGACCATCGTCTCCTCCGACAAGGATCTGATGCAGCTCGTCCAACCGGGCATCCGCATGTACGACACGATGAAGAATAAGGTGATCGGCGAGGCCGAGGTGCTGGAGCGTTTCGGTGTGCCGCCATCCAAGGTGATCGAGGTTCAGGCCTTGATGGGCGATTCCACCGACAACGTGCCTGGCGTGCCGGGCATCGGGGTGAAGACCGCGGCGCTCCTGATCAACGAATATGGCGATCTCGACACGCTGCTCGCGCGCGCTTCCGAGATCAAACAGCAAAAGCGGCGAGAGAGCCTGATCACCTACGCGGACCAGGCGCGGCTGTCGCGGACGCTCGTGATCCTCGATGCCAACGTGCCGCTGGACGTGCCGATCGAAGCGACCGCGGTTCGCCAGCCCGAGCCCGACACGCTGACCGGCTTCATGCGCAAGCTCGAATTCACCACGCTGCTCCGCCGCGTGGCTGAAGGTCTCGGCGCGGAGCTGCCGCAAGGCGAAGCGGGTCCGCCGCGTAAAGACACCCGCAAGCGCGAGAGCGCCTACGACCATCCATTGCGCAAGGCCCCGGCGGGTGAGTTCGTCGCGACCCGCACCATCGCCGATACTGGAAAGGGAGACGGCGGCTCGCCCGCTTCCCTCGCGGCGACGCTTGCGAGCAAGCTCGGCAATCTCGGATTCAATCGCTCGAGCTACGAGACCGTCACCGAGCTGTCGCGGCTCACCGATCTGATCGATGCGGCGCGCTATCAAGGTCATTTCGCCTTCAGGGCAAAACTGAACGCGTCCGATCCGATGCAGGGCGAGTTGATCGGCGTGGCGCTCGCGATCGTGCCGGGACACGCGGCCTATGTGCCGCTCGCGCATCGCAGCGCCGAAGGGCTCGATCTCGGCGGCGAGGGCGGAGAACCGCAAATCAAATTGCGCGATGCGCTCGATGCGCTGAAACCGCTGCTCGAAGACGAGAGCGTGTTGAAGATCGTGCAGAACGCCAAGTTCGACATGATCGCGCTGTCGCGCTACGGCATCGCGCTCAATGCGATCGACGATCCTTGCCTGATGTCTTACGCGCTCGACGCCGGTCGCGCCGAGCATCTGCCAGAGCAGCTCGCAGATTCCCTGTTCAACTACACCTGCCTCACCCAGAAGGACGTCATGGGAAGCGGCAAATCCACTTTGAGCCTCGAGCATGTTCCGGTGGCGCGCGCCGCCGAATATGCCGGCGAAGAGGCGGATATCGGCTTGCGGCTATGGCTCGTGCTGAAGCCGCGGCTCGCCGCCGAGCATGTCACCACCGTGTACGAGACCTTGGAGCGGCCGCTGGCGCCGGTGCTGGCGCAGATGGAGCAGACCGGGGTCAAGGTCGACCGCGCGACGCTTGCCGGCCTCTCCGGCTCATTCGCGCAGACGCTGGCGCGGCTCGAAGACGAAATCCGGGAACTCGCCGGTGAAGACTTCAATATCGGCTCGCCGAAACAGCTCGGCGAGATCCTGTTCGATAAGATGAGCCTGCCAGGCGGCAGGCGCACCAAGACCGGCGCCTGGAGCACGGATGCGAGCGCGCTCGAAGAGCTTGCCGCGCAGGGCCACGAGTTGCCGCGCAAAGTGCTCGACTGGCGGCTGCTCGCCAAGCTCAAGAGCACCTATACCGACGCGCTGCCGACCTATATCCACCCCGAGACGGGGCGCGTGCATACGACCTATGCACTTGCGGCGAGCACGACCGGCCGGCTGTCGTCGGTCGAGCCGAATTTGCAGAACATCCCGATCCGTACGTCAGAGGGCCGCTCGATCCGCAAGGCGTTTATTGCAGAGAAGGGCAAGAAGCTGATCTCAGCCGATTACAGCCAGATCGAGCTTCGCGTGCTCGCGCATATGGCCGACACGCCGACGCTGCGGCAAGCGTTCGCCGATGGGCTCGACATTCACGCCATGACGGCGAGTGAAATGTTCGGCGTGGCCATCGAGGGCATGGACCCGAATATCCGCCGCCGCGCCAAAGCGATCAATTTCGGCATCATCTATGGCATCTCGGCGTTTGGGCTCGCCGCGCAGCTCGGCATCGAGCGCGGCGAGGCTGCGACCTATATCAACACCTATTTCGAGCGCTTCCCCGGCATCCGCGATTATATGGAGGCGATGAAGGCGGAGGCGCGCCGCTCGGGCTTTGTGAAGACTTTGTTCGGGCGGAAGGTGCACTACCCGGAGATCAACACCAAGAACCCGTCCTTGCGCGGCAATTTCGAGCGGGCGGCAATCAACGCGCCGATTCAAGGTAGCGCCGCCGACATCATCCGTCGCGCCATGATCCGCATTCCCGCCGCGCTCGCCGAGGCCGGACTCTCCTCGCGCATGCTGCTGCAAGTGCATGACGAGCTGGTGTTCGAGGCAGACGAGGCCGAGGTGGATAAGACCATGGAAGTGGCGCGTGCGGTGATGGAGCGAGCGCCGGAGCCGGTGCTCAAATTGAAGGTGCCGCTGAAGGTCGACGCCCGCGCCGGCGACAATTGGGAGGCCGCGCATTAGGGCAGCGTCGCAGTCGCCAAAGAAAGGCTGGTCTAATGGAATTTAAGCAAAGCACTCTTGGCGAACTCGTGGAAAGCGAGAGAATAATGGTGCTGACGGCGGCTGAGCGGTACCCCGCGCACTATCCGCACGCGTTGGAGGCAGTGCTTTTCCCATCCAATTCCCTAAAGTCGATTGATGGGGATCGGTGGGTATTCGCGATGTTTCTCTCCCAGGTCAAGAAGCACCTCATGCTGGCACTCCTTTCGACCATGCGGCTGCATCGCGTCCAGGCGAAGATGGATCTGCGCCAGGTTCTTGAGGCAGGCGCGGCGGCGGCTTTTGCCATAGCGAATCCAGAGCACAAACATTTCGTCGATACTGACGAGGACGGAATACTAGACCCGTCGCAAGAACTCGCCAGGAAGCGCCACAAGTGGCTTGAGGAACATTACCCCGACGGTTCGACTGCGATCAAAGGGATAAAAGACATCATCAATTCAATATCAGCGCATGCCAACCTCGTTGTTGCAGACCACAATTTCCGGATCAACCGCGAGGGTAGCTCATTCGATAACACCTATTTCGATGATGAGGACGAGTACCATGTTAAGGCCGATCTCTGGTTGATCGGCAATATTGTCATCAACCTGATGGGAACGTTCTCTCGTGTGAACCAAGATCGTAACGTCATGACATTTGTAGACGATTTTGAACGACGGCTGTCGAAACTGGCGAATGACAGCATTATTCTGCGGGATCAAATGACGGGTAGCGAGCGGTATAAGCAAACTGAAGAGCTGATGCGACGACGTTCATCGTAACTGCAAGTTGTTATCGTGGGAGGATCAAGCCATGGGCAAATGCGCGCATTGCGGCAATAATTACGATCAGAGTTTCGAGGTCAGCATGGGCGGCCGTACCCTGACCTTCGACTCGTTCGAGTGCGCGATCGCGACGCTCGCGCCGGTTTGCCCGCATTGCAGCTGCCGCGTCATTGGCCACGGGGTGCAGCATGGGGACGCCATCTATTGCTGCGTCCACTGCGCCAAGAAAGAAGGCGCGACCGGTCTGGTCGACCGCGACTGATCGGCTTCAACATAAAGCCTACTGCCCTTTTGGCTCGGAGCCGAATAGACTGTGGGTCCGACAGAAGGAGTATGCATGCGCCCGATCTATTTGCTTGCCTCGATCATTTTCACCGCTTTCGTGCTCCCCGCGCTGGCGCTCCCGGCGCCGATGTCCGAGCAAGAGCTGAGCGACAAAAGCGACATCGTCGCGGTGGTGCGCGTGCTCTCGGTCACCTGCACGGCGGTCACGCCGGACGACAAGACCGGCGAGGAACTGCCGAGCTACATGGCGCAGCTTCGGCTGATCGACGTGAAGAAGGGCGACGCCAAAAAGGGCGACGTGGTTCTCGTCACTTGGCGTGCGGTGCCGAGCAAGATCGTGGGTCCGTGGACCGTGTATTACTATCCCGGCGAAGAGGTGCTGACGCATCTCACCAAGAAGAGTGGCGGCGTCAGCTATGGCTCGACGTGGTGGAACGCCAAAGGCGACGACATCACCAAGCCGGAGAGCGTCGAGTTGCCGAAGCAGCCCGGGATGACCGTGGTGCCGCGTGGCGGCAAGCAGGACCAGGTACCGCTCTAGAATTAGCCCGATTTATCCAGCCAATCGTTGAACAGCTTGCTGCCGGCGCGCTCCAGGCCTTCGCCGTAGGTCCGCGTGTCGGCGCGAAGTTGCGCGAGGCTGATGCCCGCGGCGCCGAGCTCTGCGGTGTGACCGATCAGCCAGCGCTCCATCTGCCTTGCGCGCGGCTCGACGTGAAACTGCAGCGCCAGAACTTTCGGGCCATAAGAAAAGGCCTGGTTCGGGGTGATGGCAGTCTCGGCGAGCTGTCTCGCGCCGCTCGGCAAGTCGAACGTGTCGCCGTGCCAATGCAGCACGCGCATCTTGTTCTCGGCGAGTGCTGAGAGCGGCGAGTCGCGTCCCGCCGCGCTGAGGCTGATCAGGCCCCAACCGATCTCTTTCTCCCTGCCTTTATAGACGCGGGCGCCGAGCGCGGCGGCGATGGCTTGCGCGCCGAGACAAATGCCGATCAGCGGCACTTTGCGTTTGAGCACGTGCTCGATCACGGCGAACTCATCGCGCAGGAACGGATAGCGATCGAACTCGGTGACGCCGATCGGACCGCCAAGCACGATGAGAAGATCGGCGTCCCTGGCCGGCGCGAGGTCGTCGACGCCGGCGTCGAGATAGCGAAGGTCGAGCCCACGCGCCGCGAGCACGTCCTCGAAAATGCCGGCATCCTCGAAGGCGAGGTGGCGGATGGCGACAGCTTTTTTCATGCGATCCTCATAACACAATTGCATGGCCGCGGCGGCGCGGATCGCCGGCGCCCTCGATTCCGCCATTGCCGAGACGCCGGCCTGCGTGCACGCCGCCGAAGAAGAGATTTTGCTCCGGCCAGATTTGGGCGTCCGGGCGCACTTCGAGAATCTGCTCGGCACGCGCGAGACCCGGCTCGAAACACACGCCCCCGGATTTCTCGACATGCAGACGCGGCGCTTCGACCGCCGCTTCGAGGCTCATGCC
>JADMIO011564935.1_pt1:77500-126846 | contig 126846 bp, 107 predicted proteins | sample 8958161 | NCBI WGS metagenome assembly JADMIO01 (sample SAMN16585339, study PRJNA669376) | soil metagenome | isolation source: Crop rotation soil | place: USA: Cullars Rotation, Alabama | collected 2011
GCGACAGGAGCCCTCCCATGCCCGAATTGTCGATTTCACCCGAAAAGGTCTGCTTCCTCGTCTACAAGGCGCGCGAGTTCGACGCCAAGGACGTGGTCACCGAGCCAGACGACGGCTCCAACGCCGCTGACGACAACATGGCCTCGGTGCTCGAGGACCACAGCAACGATCCGGTGCGGTCCGAGATCGCGAGCTTCATCCGCGACCTTAGCATCGACGAGCAGGTCGATCTCGTGACGCTCACCTGGCTCGGCCGCGGTGACGGCACTATCGCCGACTGGGACAGCCTTCGCGAGGAGGCTCTGCGCGCGCATAACAACCGCACCGCATCCTATCTCCTCGGCGAGCCGCTGCTCGGCGATTTTCTGGCCGAGGGACTGGCCGCTTTCGACATCTCCTGCGCCGATATCGAGCGCACGACGCCTGCATCCGATTGAGTTCTGCCCCGACATTCTGTCGCCTTGCCGACATCGCGTTGCTGCGCCTATGTTGCCTTGCTCCGAAGCGCGACAGTCGCTCCGGGCCGGGAGTGCGATGGCGTCTTTTCCTCCAGTCCAGTCGGTGGTGCGTGCGACGCGCATTTTGCAGCAGCTCAACCGGATGCCGAGCGCGACCGTCGATCAGCTCCACAAGGCGACCTTGCTGCCAAAGCCGACGGTGGTGCGGCTCCTCGAGACGCTCATCCACCAAGGCTTGGTGTCTTCAGGCAAGCACGGCTACGCCATCACCTCCGTGGTCGAGACGCTGAGCGCCGGCTTTCACGGCGGGCCGCTGCTGATCGAGGCCGGCCGCGAATGCTGTCTCGAGCTGACGAAGCAGCACAAATGGCCATGCTCGCTCGCGGTGCTCGACGCCACCGGCGGTGGCGTCACACTTCTGTTCTCGACCATTCCCGACAGTCCGATGGCGCCGTGGCGTCCGATGATGGCGCGCAAGCGCAGCCTCATCACCACCGCCATGGGTCGCTGCTATCTCGCCTTCTGTCCCGACGACGAGCGTGAGCTGCTGGTGCGCATGCTGGCGGCGTCGCTGCCGAAGAAATCGGACGCCGCGGTCCTCGAAGCGTCGGTCGCCGAGCTGGTGCGCCGCGCGCGGCGGCTCGGCTATGCCGAGCGCGATCCGAACGCGACGCCGAATTCCGGCACCACCGTCGCGATGCCGATCCGCCATGGCGGCCGCGTGCTCGGCATGGTCGGCATCGGCTATTTCAAGTCGGCAGTGCCCGATCGCGAGGTGGCCACCGCGCTGCTCACGCCGCTGCGTGAGGTGCAGGCGAAGATCGAGCGCAATGTCTCAGCGCTGATCGGCCGGCGGCCGTCACGGACCAACGGGAAAGCGCGTTAGCGCGCAGCGACTCCGACGTCGTCGAGCACCTCGGCAAGACGCTCCACCGACCAGTCGATCTCCGCCTCCTCGATGACCAGGGGCGGCGCGAAGCGGATGGTGTTGCGGTGGGTGTCCTTGGTCAGCACGCCGGCGCGGATCAGGCCCAGCGCGACGTCACTGGCGCGGACGCTGGCATCGAGCTCGACGCCTGCGAACAGGCCGCGTCCGCGCACCTCGCGGATCAGCGGACTGTTCAGCGATTTCAGCCGCCGCAGCAGATGTTCGCCGGTCTTCGCTGCGCGTTCGATCAGGCCGTCCTCGATCAACAGGTCGAGCGCGGCGAGGCCGACCGCGGACGCGATCGGATTGCCGCCGAACGTGCTGCCATGGTCGCCGGGCTTGAACACCTGCATCACCTCGCGCCGTGCGAGGAACAGCGACACCGGGAGCAGCCCGCCGCCCAGCGCCTTGCCGAGCGTGATGGCATCGGGCTCGACGCCGTCATGCTGGCAGGCGAGCAGCTTGCCGGTGCGTCCGAGCCCGGTCTGGATCTCGTCGCAGATGAGCAGTACGCGGTTCTCGCGGCAGATACGCTGCACCTCGGCGAGATAGCCCGGCGGCGGCACGATGATGCCGCCTTCGCCCTGGATCGGCTCGACGAGGAAGGCCGCGGTGTTCGGCGTGATGGTGCGCGCAAGCGCCTGTGCGTCGCCGAACGGCACCAGCTTGAAGCCGGGAGGGAAGGGGCCGAAGCCGTCGCGATATTGCGCAACCGTCGAGAAGCCGGTGATGGCGATGGTGCGGCCGTGGAAATTGCCTTCCGCGGCGATAATCTCGGCGCGGTCGGTCGGCACGCCCTTGACCTTGTAGGCCCATTTGCGCGCCGCCTTCAGCGCGGTCTCGACCGCCTCGGCGCCGGAATTCATCGGCAGCGCGAGGTCCATTCCGGTCAACGTGCAGGCGCGGGCGAGGAAGGGGCCGAGCTTGTCGCTGAAATAGGCGCGCGAGATGGTGTCGAGCCGCGATGCCTGCGCGGTCAGCGCTGCGACGAGCTTGGGATGGCAGTGGCCGAAGCTCACCGCGGAATAAGCGCCCATCATGTCGACATAGCGCTTGCCTTGCGCGTCCCAGACGAAGACGCCTTCGCCACGGACGATCTTGGCGGGCAGCGGTGCGTAGTTTCCGGCGCCGAAACGGGATTCAAGGTCAGGGACGTCGGTCATCGATCCTGCTCCCTTGCTAGAAGAATATCTTCCATCAGCCGCGCGGTGCGCGCGGATTTGTCATGCGCGGGGTTGTATTCGACGAGTTCGAGGCCGAGGCATTTCGTATCCAAGTAAAGCTTGCGCCACGGCGTGACGAAATCAGCCGCCGCAATGCCGCCAGGTGCAGGCGAGCCGACACCCGGCGCGTCAGTGGGGTCGAAGGCGTCGAGATCGAGCGAGACGCCGAAGCCCACGGTGCCGTCGCTCGCGATTGTCTGCGCCTGCGCGAGTGCCGCCACGATGCCGATACGCCGTACCTCCTCCATGCCGATGACGCGAACGCCGAAGCGCTTGGCGAAGACGATTTCCTCGGGCTCGAAGCTGCGTGCGCCGACGAGGCAGACGTGGCGCGCGGACAGCGCGGGGCCGCTCTCGGCGATCGAGGTCAGTTCCGCTGCGCCTTGTCCCAGCAGCGCGGCGACCGGCATGCCGTGAATGGCGCCGCTCGGCGTCGTCTCCGGCACATGCATGTCCATATGCGCGTCGATCCAGACAAGACCGATGAGGCCTGACGCGCGCATCGCGTCGGCGACGCCGCTCCATGTGCCGACGGCGCAGGAGTGGTCGCCGCCGATCGCAACGAAGGATTGTCCGGCCTCAGCCAGCCGTCGCGTCACGCTCGCGGTCCAGCGTCCGGTGCGCGAGACCGCCTCGAGCGGCGGCAGGCTTTCGTCGCAGAGCTTGTGCGGCATCTCGTGCCACAGCAGCGACAGGCCGTGGTCGTGCAGTCGCTCCGAGCTTAAGCGCCGGAAGGCTGAAGGTCCGTTCTTGCAGCCGTCATCGGGGGCGCCTGCGCCGCATGAGATCTCGATCGCCGGCAACACCTTCAATCGGGAGCGCGATGCGACGTCCTTGCGCATGGCATCGTCCTTCACCGGCGCGATGCGTTGCCGGTTCGGACTCTATATAGACAGCCCGAGTGACAAACCTAGGGCGGTCAATGTGCTTTCGGCACCGGCGGCTGCGCTGCGTCCCACAACGCGACAAGCCGGCGCCGGAAGGCGCCGGGCTTTTCCGCGAACACCCGTCCCGAGATGCGCTGCGCCCGCTCGGCATGCCGGTTGCGCCGCGCCGCCGCGTGGTCCGAGATCGGCTTGCGCCAGCGCGCCAGCGGGGCATGGGGGGCGACGAAGCCCTTGAGCACCGCGAGGTCGTTGGCCTTGCCGAGCTGCGCGCGCAACCGTTGTAGTTCGGACTCGAAGGTTCGTAGCATCCGCGGCCACAGCGGCTCGATGATCTCGATCTGGTAGCGCAGCGCCACCACCGCCTTGCGCAGCTCGTGCAGGTCGTCGTCGGTCGCCAGGTTCCAGTCGTCGGGCTGGCGTTGTCGGGTGCGGCGATAGGAGCGCGCGAGGCGCGTGGCGATATCGGGGAAAGCGACGGCTTCCAGTGGCCATTTTGCCGTCAGCGCCTCGGCGCGCGCGATCGCGTCGGTCAGCCGCGTCCGCGCCGCGCGATCGAGCGCGCTGGTCTCCGCGGCGCCGCGCAGCGCCGTCAGCTTGTTGTCGATGGCGTGGCGCGTCCTGTCGGCGAAGCCATGCGGCGCTGCCTGGGTCGTGATCGCGCTTGCGCGACTGGCGCCGTTCCTTGATCCGTTCTTGGCTATATTCTTGCCGGAGCCGTTTTTCTTGTCCTGCTTTGCCGCGGCCTTGACGATATCGGCAAAGGCGTCGCGCGCGGCCTGCGCATCGCGGCTCGTGCCGAGTTCGCGGGTTAGAAGCGAAGCCTCGCGGCGCAAGTCGCGCGCCTCGTCGCCGACAAAGGGCTCGACAAGGCGCAGAAAGGCGCGCCAGCGCTTCATGGCGACGCGGAATTCATGGATGGCGCGCGTCATCTCTGCCGCAGGCGCGGCGGCGAGGGCGGATTTGGCGCTGTTGAGAATGTCGTTCGCCGCGCTGCGCAGCGCGTTTGGGCCGTCGGAAGGGGCTTTCTGAACCGGATCCATGGCGCTCGGAACCTTGGCCAGCCTCTGTGACAAATTCACGAAAAAAGGAGCCTGCAAGGCCTTTCCAAACTGGGTCATGGTTGCTAAGTACCCGCCGACGCAGGGCCTGCCCTGCGTTTTTGATTTGGAGCCGCGCCAGCCGGGCGCAGCGAATCCATCAATCGAACAAGAGTTTATCGCGGGGTGGAGCAGCCCGGTAGCTCGTCAGGCTCATAACCTGAAGGTCACAGGTTCAAATCCTGTCCCCGCAACCAGTTAAACTTCTGATATAAAAGGTAAAATTTGAAAGGCCGCCCGGCAGGGCGGCCTTTTTCCTTTCAGGAATACCCACCGAATACCCACCGCGGAAACTTGCTACAGGGAGCGGCACGCCACTACGACGCGCCAGCCCTCTCGAGGCTGAAACAGGGGTTCGATTCCCCTAGGGAGCGCCAGAACAAAAAATCGCCGCTGAAATCGTTGCTCATTTTTGCGAAAAAGCCTCACCATTATTTTCGGTGAGGCCCCAAATGTTCTTCATTTGAGCTTCGCTGCTGCTGAGTCCGCGAGCGCAGACATTGTGACAGCGCGCGTATATCTCTCGACTTCTTCCAACGTCTTGTGGCCGGTGATCGCCATGATTTCCCAGGGCGATGCGCCGCGTTGTGCGAGTCGAGTTGCACACGCCTTCCGCAATCCGTGCGCCGAACATTGCGGGAGTCCGGCCTCGCGGCACCAATCCTTGAACTTGTTGCCGAAGCCATTTGCGGTGAAAGGGTTGCCGTACTCCGTCACCAAGAAAGTAAGGTGGCCGGAAGGACTGGCATCAATGGCTTCTTGGAGATCCGGCAAGAGCGGAATGTCCATGTCGACTGGGTTACGGTGCTCGTTCTTCGCCTGACGATACTTGATCCGCTTTTGCACGCCACCTTCGGGCAGTTTTCGCTTGATGAGGTGCTGCGGGCCAAGGCGCACCGCGTCTTCGCGACGCCAAGACGTGTAGAGAAGAAGTGCCATCGCGAGCCGGGCCTTGGTGCCGATGGCGTGGCGCTGTTCGTATCGCTCAACGTCTTCGATGGTCCAAGTGTAGTGTCCACTTGTCGCGTATTTTAGGCCCTTAACGCCGATTGTCGGATTGTTGGAAGTTGCCTCCGCTTCGTTCGCCCAACCGAACAAAGCGCGAAGCGCTTTGAGGCGTTGGTTTGCAGCGGCTGGCGTGTCGCTTTTGGTATCGCGGATTTTGCGAACGTGGCGCGGTTGCATCAAGGCGACCGGCTTCGCGCCCAATGTCTCAACGCCCTTGTCATCCATCGTTTGACATATCTCGTCAAGCGAACGGCGTTGCCAACTCTGCGTGCTCTCAACGTCCAATGCCTTGAATTTGGCGCTAGCATAGTAAGCGATGCAAAGGCTTCGCAGCGAACCGGGTTTGGCGACAGCTCCTTGGCGCGGTACGCCGGTCTCGATTGTCTTTATCGCCGCATCATATGCTGCAAGAAACTCCGGCGTGCCCGGCATCGCGCGAATCCGAACGCGCTGCTTGCCCTTGACGCGAACGTAAATCCGCACGTTGCCGTGCCGGTCAACCTCTTCGCGAACGTGACGCAACTTTACGCGCATTTCCGGGGCCAATGTCTCCACTCCCTTCATCTTCGCGAGCGGCTGATCATGGGTCAAGACCTCGCTAGCCAGCATCAGATTCCCCGGAATCAAACCCTTCAACCAACGAAAGCATTCGCTGCGCAACAATTGCGTTGCCCTTCGTTGGTTGAACTACACGCTTCCATCTGAATTAATTCGCAACTAATTGCAGAGAGTGCATTTACCATGGATCATATTTTGAAAGGTTCTCCAATGCGCGACATGATATCTGCGGAAGAGGCTTGCCGCATTATTGCCGATTCAAGAGGCAGTGAAAGCCCAATCGCGAAAACCACGCTCTACCGAGGAATTGCGGCCGGCCGCTATCCACCGCCGTACAAGCTTTCGCCGCGTGTGTCGCGATGGTCGCGGAGTGAGCTTGAATCTGATTTGCGTAAGCTCTTGAAGCGCCGCGCGGGGTAACGAGAGGCAACTCGGCCGTCCAAGATTAGGCCCTTAACCGAAAAGAATATGCCCGGCGCGTTGCGAGCGAGCCGGGCCGAAGCAGTGACACCTGTGGAGTACAAGATGAAAGCCATCATACAGCTGTCCCTTATCGACGAAAACCAACGAAGCGACGATCCGCCGCCCCACGGTTGGGACAACCACGCCGATATTGTTGAGGCTATCCGAACATTAATGGAAGCAGGTGAGGCGCTGGTCGCTGCGGGGCTGGATGCGCAAACCCCTGCCACTCAGCTCTTGCACCTTCGTGAAAGCCTTTCCGCGGTTGTTTCGCTAGAAAACGAACTTTCTCATCAACGGTTAGCGGCATTACTCAACGAAGAGACGCGATTAGCGATCCAATCGTTTATCAACTCCTGTCATCTGGTGATTCAAGAAGAAGCAGCCCTTCGAGAGCATCTCGCGCTCGACCTCGATGGCCAAGCCTCGGAGCTGCTGCAGCGTGTGATTATAACGTGTGAAGAAAGTGGCGTTGAAACCGTCAACCTTGTGGCGCTTGATGACTTGCTTGGACAGAAGCGCGCTTCCGCCAAGACGGCGAGAGCCATTTCTGCTGCTTTGACTTCACTGATTACGGCTATTCCGCAAAGCAAGGATTGGCGGCTTTCTGATCTAGCCAAGGCCAGAGCTTTGATCAAAGCCGCGAGTCGCGACACTCTTCGTCTACGTAATTCCGGACGTGCAACAGGCGATGCGCCATACCATCTTCAGGCGTTATGCCGTGAAGGCTTAAGATTGAAAGCCTCGAAAGAGGACCTTGAAAAAGAGCTTTCGTTCTCGAGCCTCCCGTCAGTCGATGAGCTGATGGATTGCGTTTCGATCATACGAATGTCTGGCCCCTTCAGTATGTTTTATGGCCGGTTTAGGGGGGCCAAGCGTACATATCTGTCCTTTGCGAAGGCGAAAAAGTTTTCGAAAGACGACGCCCTGAAAACGCTCGGTGCGTTGACGGACTTTCTCCAAAAGGAAGAAAGTTTTGAAAGCAGGAACCGTTTGTCACGACTGTTCGATCCACATTTTGGCGGAACGGAAACGGATTTTATTCGGTTTATGCAACTAGCGGACTTTTACGAGTCGCTTGATACAGAACTCCCGGATCCAGAATGCGATGCGCTTAAAGCATTTCTACGAGAGGCTCCACTCGCGCATTTGGACTTGATTCCAAATCTGGGAGCGACGGACTCCGCTTTCTCGTTTAAGGCGTTGCAGGAACGTATCGCAGAGGCAGACGCGGAGGTAAGGCGGCTTGAGCGGGCAATCTCGCAATTGGGCGAATGCGTGCATGTTTTGCGCGACAGTGATACCAACCCGAGCGAACTGCGAGGTTTGGCATCGCGCCTCAACGGCTATATTGAGCGCAGATTGGAACTTGATGAGCATTCCGTAGCGCAAGGTTTCTTAGGGACACGTTTTGCTGGATATCAAACGGACGGGGCGCGGCTTGCCGACGCAATCTCGTGGGCCAATAAGGCTGAGGAGTTCTCCGAAACGCTCAAAGCTATTTTGTCCTCGAACAAGACCGTAACTGCAATCGAATTGCTGGATGCGGTTATTGAGGCTGACAAAAGGGTTCAGGCTGTTCTTACAAAACTATCCGAAACTGCGAAGATCGCCATCCAAAATCACGGGGAAGGACAGCCGTTACGTGAAATCGCAGCGCGGTTCGAAGCCGCTGCAAGCGATCACGAAGGCCTGTTCGTTCACGCCTCATTTGGCACTGCCCTGCATGAAGCCGAGCCGCATGGGATTGGACCCTTGGTGGCACTCCGTCTCAACCGTGATGGGTCTCTCGCTGGGCTGGGTGAGCTTTGCGAAGCACTGGTTGCTCGACAGCTCGCTCGCCAAATATTTGTTGATGTTGGTCAGCAAATGACAAGGTACTCCGGTTCGAAGCTTGATGAATTGCGCAGTGATCTTGCATTGCAAGACAAGGAACTGATCCGCCTATCTCGGCAGCAGTTGCGAGCCCAAGTGGCTGCATCAGCTAAGCCGCCGCGCGGCAATGGGGTTGGCAATAAATCCACATGGACGAACTTGGCTCTCATCGAAAATGAGATCGCAAAGAAACAACGTTACATTCCGGTACGAGATCTAACTCAACGAGCAGGTCGCGCACTGCTGGAACTTAAACCCTGTTGGATGATGTCGCCGTTGGCGGTCGCGCAGTATGTACCGAAGGGCGCAGTCCAGTTCGATCTTTGCATTATAGACGAGGCGTCGCAGATGCCGCCTGAGGCGGCAATCGGTGCGTTGGTGCGAAGTAGCCAAGCTGTCGTAGTCGGCGATACAAATCAGCTGCCGCCTAGCAGTTTCTTCAAGACTATAGTTGATGACGAAGAAGCAGATGAAGACGAGGCTGTGTTGAATGAATCCATCTTGGAAATGGCAAACGGTACGTTCCGTCCAGCTCGGCGCCTTCGTTGGCATTACCGCTCCCGCCATTCTGGTCTAATCAAATTCTCAAACCGGTTCGTTTACGACGATAACCTTGTGGTGTTCCCATCCGCCAACGAGTCGTTGGCAAGCATGGGAATAGAATTCAGAGGCGTTAAGGGACGCTATAAAGCTGGGACAAACCCGATTGAAGCAAAGGCAACAATCAACGCCGCTATTGAATCCATATATGAGAACCCAGAACGATCGCTTGGCATCGTTACTTTAAACCAAAAGCAACGTGATCTCATACTGGAGGAATTTGAGTACGAAGTCGGAAAAGATCGCGTCGTTCAAAAATATATTGAGACTTGGAAAGAGAAGAATGACGGCCTCGAAGAGTTCTTCATCAAAAATCTCGAGAATGTCCAAGGGGATGAAAGAGACGTAATCCTCATTGGTACGGTCTATGGCCCCGAAGAATTGGGTGGCCGCGTTATGCAGCGTTTTGGTCCGATCAACGGCCTTGCGGGAAAGCGTCGTCTCAACGTTCTGTTCACGCGGGCCAAGCAGAAGATTGTAACACTGTCTTCAATGACCTCTGCCGATATTGAAGCTGAAGAACACGGTAACGTCGGCGCCTACATGCTGAAACGGTGGCTCGAGTATAGCGCGAGCGGTGTGTTGGACGCAGGCGAGGCGACCGGACGTGAGCCAGAGTCGGACTTCGAAATCTTTGTCATCAATCAAATTAAGGCTATGGGTTGCATTCCCGTGCCGCAAGTAGGCGTTGTCGGATATTTCGTTGACATTGGCATCCGCCACCCAGATTGGCCGCATGGCTTCGTCTTAGGCGTCGAATGTGATGGCGCCACGTACCATTCATCCAAATCGGCACGTGATCGAGACAGGTTGCGGCAAGAGATATTGGAAAATCTTGGTTGGAAACTTCATAGAATTTGGTCCACCGACTGGTTCAACAATCCCCAGCGCGAGGTAGAAAAGTTACGTAAGTCGATAACCGAGCGTCTGGCTTGGTTGAAGACCCGCGAGTCCCAGTTCGTAAAGCCGAAATCCACTTCTGCGTCTTCGGCGGAAGACGTACGTGACGCTGAGCCACCTCTTGTATCGCGCATGAACATCGACGGCGCTCCAAAAGTGGAACGGCCGTCGTTAGCCGAGAAGCGAATTAATGCCGTTGAGGTAGGCGATACAGTAAGGGTGCGTTACCTAACGGACGATAAGCGAACGGTAAGCGTAACCATTAGCAAGTCTACGAGTAAGGTTGAGGATGGCGTTATCAATGAGCACTCGCCAATGGCGAAAGGATTGCTCGGCGCAGAACAGGGCGATGAGGTAGAGGTGCTGGTCGGTAGTTACATTCGAACCGCCATTATTGAGCAAGTTATGAAGCCCAAGTAATTCCTCGCCACTGGTGAAGAAAGTACAATTTATAAACGAGTCACGAGATGGCAATATTCCATAACATTCGTTACCCGCAAAATCCGCGCCGTTCGAGCTGGGCTTGCCAGGCCAAGGGCACGTCCTTAGGGGGCGATGGTCCGCTCGCCGCGCACAGCGGCCTCGACAATTTGCGGCGCCATCGCGGCTCCTGCGCCAATCGCAGAGATCGACTCCGTGAAGCCTGAGTAGTGGCGTCCCAGCACTCGTGATCATCGCCGGGCAACTGTTGGCCAATCTTGGTCCGTCAGTTTAGGGTTTGGAATCTCCAACTGGCCGACGAAGACAGAACTCGTGGTGCCTGCTTGCCCATGTCGCCTCCGACTAACATAGCTCGCGATGCAAGTATAATTTTAGCGCGTGCGCTAGCCGGTGAGACGACAGAACCTGCCATGAATTGACTCGCAAAGCTCGACGGATCACTACGCTCAGTCGAGTCTCGGTGATATTGCCGGGGCGAATGCTGTATTTGGCTGGGCGGTTAAAGCAATCTCGGCAAACGCGCGAACCAAAATACCTTGGGGTCGCGTTCGTTGAGAATTGCTGCGACAAGAAAGGCACGAGGTAAAGACCAGTAAAGACGTCTGTCCAATGGTCTCTTTAAAGACGATCCTTCCACCGAGCTTTCGCAATTTGGAGGATTTTGGAAGCCCCTTTTTCGAGGCGCCTTTTAGATTGTTTTAGTCTGTACTCCGCCGTGATCATCTTCATACCCCAGCGGTGTTATCGCCAGTGTCGTTTACTGGAGCAGGTTGTCTTTATGTTGCGGTGCTAGTTCGTTTTGCGAAATGAGAGAGGCGCGATGCGCGTAATTGTCGTTGGAGGGGGGATTGGAGGAACTGCTGTAGCAATTGCGCTGCTTAAGCAAGGAATGGATCCTGTCGTATTGGAGCAATCGCCGCTGTTGGGCGAAGTGGGAGCAGGTATTGTTGTTGCACCAAATGCGATGAGGGCGCTTGCTTATCTGGATGCTGCGGATCATGTACGCCAGAACGGCGTTGAGATGTTGGGGAGTACATATCGCGAGCTCGACGGCGAACTTATTTTCCAGTCTCCGGTGGGGTCTACTTCGGCGAGATATGGCGAGGGGCGCTTTGCTATGCATCGCGCTGACTTGCTTGCTGGCCTTGCGGGAAAGCTGCCGAAAAATTACGTCATCCTCAATTCTCGGGTTGCAGCAGTTAGAGAGACGTATGAAGGTGTAGAAGCCATCCTTGAAAATGGGCAGGTCGTATTTGGAGACGCGCTCATTGGTGCAGACGGCATTAGATCCAATGTACGTCAGTCGCTTTTTGGAAAGGATGAGCCGCAGTTCACAGGGCTTCTTGGTTGGCGGGCGCTGATCTCTCGCGAAAGAGCACCAAATCTTCCCTGCGACCCAATAACCAAGCTCTGGTTCGCCCCCGGTCGTCACCTAGGATTCTATCCAATTCGAAGGAATGAGATCCTCAACTTGTTTGCGTGGATCCCCGCTACCGAAGTCCTTCGAGAATCATGGACACTTTCGGGCGATGTTGCGGATTTAAAAAAATCCCTTGCAGGTGCCAGCACAGAGCTCCAGCTGATACTGGAAGAAGTCCAAGAGGCGTTCATTACGCCGCTGTATATTCGCAGTCCCATTCCTTCGTGGGGAAGGGGGCGCATCACCCTTCTTGGAGACGCCGCGCATCCCACGACGGCGGCGGCTGGGCAGGGTTCAGCCATGGCCTTGGAGGATGCCGTCACCTTGGCGATATGTCTTAAACGTCATGGAAGAGAAAACATCGCTGCAGCCTTTAGAGAATACGAAGCTCGACGAATACCGCGCACAACACGAATGCAGGCAATTTCGCTGAGCAATAATAATTCCTACAACGAGAGCGATCCGACTCAACGGCAGGCACGCAATGGCCGCTTCCGGGGTCTGCGCAGTCTAGGAGCGGATACGCCAACCTCATGGCTCTACGGCTATGACGCTATCAACGCTGCCCGCGAGCCGCTGAAGATGGTTTTGTCGGCTGGAACAATGCCTAATACGCGTAAGCGGCGACAATCTCGACGAGCATTTGACATCTGGAGTAACGCACTCGGTTTCGCCGACCGTGCCAGGTTGTGGCGAAGTGAACGTGAAGGGTATGAGCGATTTGTCGCGCGCGAATTTCCACCCGCCGACGGCACGCTAGTAGAGGAATTACTGTGTAACGGGTTGCGCCTGACAAAGGTTGGTAGGGGGTCGGGCCCCGTGGTCCTACATCTTCATGGTGGCGCATATACGATGGGATCAGCGAGAGCCGCAATTGAGGTCGCCCATCGCATTTCGAGTGCTGTGGACGGACCTGTTTTCATACCTGATTATCGGCTCGCGCCTGAACATCCGTTTCCTGCTGCCTCTGATGATGTGCTCGCTGCCTATCGCTGGCTTAGGAAAAATACGGATAGCAGACGCGGAATCATTTTGACCGGTGAATGTGCGGGAGGGGCGCTCGCAGTGGGTCTGGCCATCGCTTTGCGCGAGGCTGGCGAGCGATTGCCTGATGCCGTTCATGTGACCTCGCCCTTCTGCGATCTCAGTCTGAGTTCGCCCAGTATAGAGTCCAACGCCGGGTTGGATCCTTGGTTCAACCGTGAATCTCTTACCCTTTTAGCGGCATCTTACGTTCAACAAGCCGATCCAAAGCGAGCGGACGTCTCTCCGGTTTACGCTGACTTGAAAGGTATGCCTCCACTATTCATTTATGCGGCGGAGGATGAACTTCTCCGAGATGATGCCGTGCGACTTGCCGATGCGGCCAAACTGAGCGGCGTAGACGCCAAGCTGAGCTTAATAAGCGACAGTGTTCATTCTTTTGTGCTTTTCGATTTTCTTCCGGAGGCTAAGCAATCAATTGATGATCTGGCAAAAATTGCCGCTCGTTCCTTGAATTGAATCGCTAGCTTTCAGCTTGGATGGCTCGATCGAGCCACCGCGGGTGTCGTCGAAAGAATGTCGTGTGGAATAATCTTGGTTCATAAGGGAGGAAAATAATGAAGCATCGATTACTTGGCACAGTTTTCGCCGCCGTTCTCGCAATAACGTCTCCAAGTATGAGCGCCGGGCAGGAGTTGCCGGGGGTTATCCGCATCGTAGTTCCATATCCTCCGGGCGGACCATCTGACATTACGCCGCGCATAGTTGCTGAAAAAATGTCGGCTTTGACCGGCAGCACAGTGCTCATTGAGAATAAACCTGGCGGCGGATCTGTGCTCGGAATTCGATCGGTTATTAACGGACCGAAAGATGGCTCGAATCTGCTGTTATGTCCGAATACGGTTGCGTTAATTCCGCAGCTCTATCGCGAATCGCCCTATCAACTTCGTGAGCTCGTTCCTATATCGCTGATGGCCCGGAATCCATTCGTGATGCTTGTCAGCCCGTCGGTGCCCGTGAACTCGGCGCCTGAATTCGTGAGTTTTGCAAAAGAGCGACCGAACCAGTTGCTATTTGCCTCGCTTGGTCCTGGATCGACGGTCGATATTCTCGGCAGATGGTTGGGGTACCAGCAGAAACTTTCGATGACTGCGGTCCCCTACAAGGGCACTCCTCAGGCTGAACTGGCCGTCGTTATGAACGAGGTGCAGTTGATGGTGGATACTTTACCTGGTGCGCTTAAGCTCCATCGGGAGGGACGCGCCAAAATTCTTGGCATCACGACAAGCGATCGAGTCGACGCGCTGCCGGATATTCCGACTTTAAAAGAGCAAGGTTTGGATCTCGTCACTGAAAGTTGGTTGGCTCTTTGCGCTCCATCAGGCGTACCGAAGCCGATTATCGATAGACTTTCAGCAGAAATTCAAAAAGCGGTAGCATCACCAGATGTTCAGGCGAAGCTGAGGGCGATGCAGAGCATTCCGGCGTCAACAACACCGGAACAGCTTTCGGCAATGCTAGACACCAATTCGAAGGAATGGGGTAAAATGATCGATGCTCTCGACTTAAAGATGGACGCTCCTTAGTCAGTCTGGCCGATCGGACTGTCGGCGCAGCTTGAGTGCCGAGGAGTTCGATGGAGCGCTGGATCACCGACGATGCAACTGTGGTGCGAGACGCCAGAAGCGCCTCGCTGGCAAGAGGCATTTTTAACCGTGACAGTTGCGGGATCGGGCTAATCAAGAAGGCACCTTCTCGGCCGGCCGTATCGTCGAATGCCTGCGTAACAGCGGCGACCACTTCGGCAACAGAGTCACGAGTGGACGTAAACGCGAGAACAATGCCGCCGATAATTGACCATAAGTGGAAGCACACGATGTGTGCTGAAGCGCTGATTGTATGAATTCTAGCCCTTTTTTCGCGCAGCCGAGATGGACTTAGCGGATGTAGCCAAATGCATGACGGGCCCGACGTTTGTGCCCGCGCCAGATGACGTGCCGCGCTCTCGTTTCGCCGGTTGTTCTCAAGCGGCGTCGAGCAGTCATTACATGCAAAAGCGCGACGACACACGACCGAGTGAGGTGAACTCAACGCTGATGTCATCCCCCGCCTGAACCGGCTGGTTTCCGATGAATGAACCTGTCATAATTAACATACCCGCCTTAAGAACTTGTCCGCGTGAGTGAAGACTATTGGCGACGAACGCGACGGAGTTCAGCGGATTTCCCATAACCTCCACACCAGTTGCGGACCCTACCACCTGACCGTTGACTCTAATGACCATGCCCTCGCTTCGAAGGTCCCGCCCCTTCAAGCTCTGCATTGGCCCACCAACGATAATTTGGCCCGATAACTTGCTTCCAACTATTCTCATGGCGTGGCTTGGTCGGCCTTCCAGCCGAAACGGCACAACTTCGATTGCCGGAAAGACGCCTTCGACGGCATCAACTATCATTTCACCAGGCGTGATCGGCCCCGGGATATCTTTCTTCAGGAGGACGGCGACTTCGCCTTCGACTATTACGCGTTTGTAACTGCCAATTGATATTGGCTGATCCTCGGGCCAAAGCGCCGAGGACAAAAGAACACCGACCATAGGGCCTTCGGGGTGGTCAGTTTGTTGAATAACGCGGCTAGAGCCGGCAACCTTATATCCGATCTTGCGTGCTCCGCCCGCGACGATTCGGTCAACCAGCAAATCGCGAAGCCTGTGCGCCTCCTCAATCCCCAATGGATCGATAAAATTGTTCACCGCATCGTCCGAACCGCCACTTATAAAATATTGCTGGAGTGCATCTAATAATTTCTCGTCGGATGTCATAATTCCTACCAGCTCCGAAGCGTCCGTTGACGAACCGATTTTAGATCGTGGCAGAAGTCTCTCTTGTGGAGCACCGGCCTAAGGGCCTCAATATCTTTTCCGGCCGAAGCGTCCCCTCATGTCTCAGAGTAAGACGCCGACCCACCGCTCGTTGCCAAGCTGGCAAACAGATGCCATCGCGTGCCATCCCGCGTTATCCAGTTCGGCCAACTACTGTAAGGTGGATTTGGCCGAAAAGGTTTCTGCAGGAATGAGGTTTTCACCCTACATGCAGAAGATATCTTCGAGGCAATTGCTAAATACACAATTTTCTTTCGAGCGCTCGATGTCCGCCAAGCCCCTCTGTGACGGAACCAGGTGCGTCGGAGTCTGGTTGGCGCAAGAGTTACGCGGATGCTACGACTGTTCTCTCGATCAAAGTTCTTGCGAGCGGACATCTCCATGCGATCATTCGACCGAGAGCACCGCTAAGTGATGTGTTTTTCCGCAGTGCAAGTTTGACTCCGACGCTGCGTTCATTCAGAGGCTTGATGATATGACTTCAATAGACAGAACTATCGAGACCGGGGTCCTAGATTTTCTCGACCTTCAAGTGTCGGGTACTGCACCTTATTCCGACGTGTTGGAAAAAGTGCCCGCCCTTTCGCTGGAAGACGCCTATCGAATACAGTTTGCCCTGAAGGATCGATGCGTCTCTCGCGGCGACCCCATAATTGGCTACAAGGTAGCTTACACCAGTAGAAAGATGCAGAAATCCTATGCGAGCGGCGGTGACGGCCCTCGTATCGGCACGCTGCTAAAATCCCATCAGCTTCGCGAGGGAGATCCTCTTTTACTCAATGAAGGCAACACTCTGGTTGAGCCGGAGATTGCCGTCGTGATGAAGAAGCGTCTAGCCGGGCCGGGTGTTAATATCATCGACGTCCTCGGCGCAATAGAAGGATACCAGCCGGCTTTCGAGTTCGCCTTTCATAGCCCTGGCAAGCTGCAGCGCAGCCCTCAACACTCGATTTCAACGCACAAATCCGATGGGGCTATTCTTGCCGGGAAACGTCTTCATCCTCCTTATGGGCTGGATCTTCGCGTCGAAGGAGCAACATTGAGTATCAATAATGAACCACAGGTTTCAGGAACCGGCGTTGAGGTTCTCAATGACCCACTTCAATCAGTGGTGGTTGTTGCAAATTTGCTAGGCCGGTTCGGAAGGTGTCTTGAGCCTGGAATGCTTGTTCTTACAGGCTCGATCGTGTCGGCACCGAAGGTAACCCCAAACGATAAGTCGGCATGCGTGGAGTTCACGCGACTTGGCACGCTTTCCGTCAATTTTGTCCCCCGAAGCAATGACGGTATGTAAAATATTGAACGGCTTGGCAGAAGATTGCGTAGCCATCGCTGGCCCGCGGGGCTCAATGCCGAGATCTTCTGATTGTGACGATGACGCCGAACACTTAGCAACAAAGGACAAAGAAGACAGGCTATTCAGGCACGGGAGGCGACGATTGACTGTCCCGGCCTCGACAGTGCAGCGCGCGTAGCCTAGCGCTTCGTGAGGGGGCCCCGACGGCGCGAATTATCGCCGTCGCGGTTTATCGGCTTCTTCGGCGGGCTAAATGGCCTGCGTGACTTGGGCGCAATTCAGTTCAGCCACTATTCGCCCACATCGAGCTCATCGCGCGTCAACAACCGTGATGTCCGAAATATCATCGATATCCAAAACATCAACAGATGCAGTCCGGTGGCGCGCTCGCCGCGGCGGACATCTCTCGCCGATAATAGCTTTCATTCCCTTCTCAAGACGTGAATCTTGTTCTTGTTTCGGAATAAATATTCTGATTTAAGAACTGTGGCGGCTTGTCTGCCTACGGCTTTGAGGCGAGCTATTAGAGGAGGAACCATTCAATGCCGGTCCCCAAGCCTTCGAGTCACGCTGGGCGAAAGCACGGAGGCAGAAAATGAATAAGTCCCTCGAGCCAGTTGCAATTGGCCTGGAGAAGCCGTTCGATCGAACAGAGTTTCGACGTTGCCTAAGCCAGTTCGCGACCGGGGTCACGGTGGTCACGGCTCGAGCTGGCGACAAACTCGTGGGAATGACCGCCAACTCATTTGCCTCTGTCTCGCTCGACCCACCTCTTGTGCTCTGGTCTGCAATGCGAGCGAGTGCGAGTTTCCCTGTATTCGAGGCAGCGACGCATTTCATCGTCAATATACTCGCGCACGATCAGATCCATTTGTCTAAGCATTTCGGCAAATCCAGTCCGGACAAGTTCGACGGCCTCGATTGGGGGCCTGGAATTGGTGGCGCCCCCGTACTGGCGAGCGCGCTGGCAACAATCGAGTGCAAACGGCTGGCGGACTACCCGGGCGGCGACCACCGCATCTTCCTCGGTGAGGTTGAACGGTTCTCTTACGACGATCGCAACCCGTTGTTGTTCGTCCAGGGCCGCTACGGCATCGCAGCCGATCATCCAGGGGCGGAAGGCACCCGCGTTGCACCGGGCACCGATCTGCCGCCGGGACCGATGAATGAATTCATGACGTCGCTTCTCTACCGCGCGCATGGCGCTCTGTCTTCAGCGCTCGACGAAGGCAGGCGCGCGGAAGGCTTGACCGTGCTCCAATCTCGTCTGATGGCCGCCATTGAAACCCTGCCGGGACGCACACTTCAAAACCTGCTGCCAGATCTGTTTCTGGGCGTCGACACAGCTGAGGTCACGGTTGGCGAACTTCACCGGATGGGCATCGTTTCGATTGGCGCTGGAGGCGAGCTGTGCCTCTCGGCCCACGGCCGCGCCCGCAGCGAAGCGCTGCTCAAACGCGCAAGGGCCATCGAGGCCCGCAACTTGGCCGATCTCTCGCCGTCAGAGATTTCCGGGTGCCGGCGGGTTCTGTCCCATTTAATCGCAAACGGCCACTCGGCACAAATTCACGACCATTCACTAGGGACCATCAATATCTGAACAACAAATCAAGGGGGGATTCATCATGTCTACTGTCGCAATCAAATCAGACGAAACGTCTCAGCAATCACATAAAATGGGAGCTGCTGAGAAGCGTGCGGTATTCGGCGCGTCGCTGGGAACGGTGTTCGAGTGGTACGACTTTCTGCTGTTCGGAACGCTCGCCAGCGTTCTCAGTCAACAGTTTTTTTCAGGCGTCAATCCAACAGCGGCGTTCATTTTCACTCTGCTTTCGTTCTCGGTTGGCTTCGCGATCCGGCCACTTGGATCATTAGTGTTTGGCCGGATGGGAGACCTGCTCGGCCGCAAAATCACGTTCCTTACAACTATGATCATCATGGGCCTGGCCACGTTTGTCATCGGCTTGGTGCCCAATTATGCGACGATTGGGATTGCCGCGCCGATAATTTTGATTTGCTTGCGTTTGTTGCAAGGACTTGCAGTCGGGGGCGAATTTGGCGGAGCGGCAACTTATATCGCCGAGTTCGCGCCCTCGCATAGGCGTGGTGAAATGACGGCTTGGCTACAGATTACGCCCAGTGCTGGCGTCATTCTTTCTTTGCTGGTCGTACTTATTTGCCGCTCCGTGATGTCTCCCGCCGATTTCAATGATTGGGGATGGCGGATACCCTTCCTGCTCTCTGGAGTCTTGCTTGCGGTGTCCTTGTGGATACGGTTGAGATTAGCAGAATCACCCGTCTTCAATCGACTGAAGGCCGAAGGTGGAGCTTCGACAAGTCCGATCAAGGACTCTTTTGGCAATTGGAACAATGTCCGCTATGTCCTGATGGCCTTTGCATTAGCGTCGGGCACTGCGGTTGTCTGGTCAGTGGGCGTATTCTATACGTTTTTCTTTTTGACACAGACACTGAAGCTTGACGCACCCACCACGAACATTTTGCTGCTGGTCGGTCTCGTCATCACGACGCCTACGATCATCTTGTTCGGTATCCTCTCAGACCGGATTGGACGAAAACCGGTGATTGTTGCAGCGCTGGCGCTGTCCGTCGTACTTTCGTATCCGATCTTCCAGGGCTTCATTTACTTCGGCAACCCCGCCCTCCAGGCGGCACAAAAAGCTGCACCAGTTACTGTTGTTGCGGATCCTGCCGGATGCACCGTGCAGTTCAATCCGGTTGGGACGTCAAGATTTACGACGCCGTGCGATGTGGCGAAGAGTGCGTTAGTTGCCCGCGGTATACCGTACTCCAACGTTCCCTCCACGGGCCCGGGTGTGCAGATCAAGGTTGGTCCTGCCGTTGTCGAGAGTTACGACGGTGCTACTAGTGATGCAGCCACTCGAACTGCCTTTGGGACGGCGCTCGATTCAGCGCTAAGGGCGGCTCAATACCCGTTAGCAGGGGCAGGCAACCAACCGAACATGGCTGCCATTTTCGCGCTTTGGATCGTTCTGATGCTGATCGCGGCGATGGGTTATGCGCCAACGACGGTTATTATCACCGAGCTGTTTCCGAGCAACATCCGTTATACATCGTTCTCGCTTCCTTACAGTTTGGGAGCGATTATGGCTGCGTTCCTGACCCCTGTTGCATTTGCGATTCAGGCTCAAACAGGTTCTTTGACTGCCGGCTTGTGGTATGCGCTGATCTGTATTGGAATTGCGCTGGTCGTCGTGGCTATTTGCGTACGCGAAACGCGAAGAGCATCGGAAGAATTTGCGAAGTAACGCTTCGTTGGCAGGTTTCGGCTCAGTCTGAAAGACCGCCGGTGAATTGAGAACTTCTCATTGGCCGGCCAATCGATTTGAAATCGATTGGTCGGCCAAGATAGCTCCACGCAGCTGAACCGCGAACGCTAAAGTCTGACATGCTTTTAAAATATCACCGGCGGATGGGTGTAAAACTGCAGACAGGGCAGGGCAATGAACAACGAACCCAAGTGGATCGATACTGGCAGAATCGTTCAGCGATACCGATTGTCGGGGCAAGGCTCCCAAACAGCCGTGCTAATTCACGAAGCAGTAGGTGTAATCGAAAGCTGGAACGCTGTCGTGAGTGATTTGTTCGATTACCGAACGCTAACATTCGACCTACGAGGAAGCGGGCTATCAGAAAAAATAATCGGGCCGATAACGCTCGACGACCATTGTGATGACATTGCCAGACTATCGGACGTGTTAGGCCTCGGCCGATTTGCAGTTGTTGGCGTTGCCTTTGGTGGTGCTATCGCCATGCGGTTTGCGGCACGATACCCCGACCGGGTCAGCGCACTTATCGCATTTGGGCCGGCAAACGGAGTTGCGAACGAGCGAAGGGCCCGCGCTATGGAAGTGGCTAACGAGACTCAAACTGGCGGGCCACGTCTGCATCCGATTAACATCGATTCATTATTTCCGATGGAACTTCGTGATCATAGTGATGTCTTCGAGAGCTGGCGGCATCGTCTCTTCATTCTTGATAGCGTAAGCTGGGCTGCGACGCGCCGCTTGATGGCTTCATTGGACACCGCCGCAGATGCACAACAGATAAAATGCCCGACGCTGATCGTCGCAGGCGAAATTGATGGTGCGCAACAACCATCAGTTTTATCTGAGCTCGCAAGCCTGATCCCAAATGCTCAATTCAAATCCATTCGAAGCGGTCACAGCATGCAGGTGCAAACACCTCGGTTGGTAGCGAATACGATACGCCAGTTCTTGGAGGAACGCGGCTAGACCTTTCGAACAGGGCGCTCGGACGAAGCAACAAAGGGTTGGAGAAACAAGATGGATAAAAGCGTCGGCAGGTCATCGGGAGATTTGTCGCTCACTTTAGTAGAAAGGGTCAAACCGATACTGGAAGAAATCCGAGAACGTGCATTGTCAATCGAACAGGCGCGCCAGATACCCGAAGACATTATCCATAAGCTGGTCGATATCGGCTTCATTCGTGCAATGGTACCGGCCGAACATGGTGGCGGCGAGGAAGAATTTTTAGACTGGATCGAGACGGTGCGCTTGATCTCGGCTTCGGACATGGCGACCGGGTGGGTGGCAGGCTTGCTCTCGTGTCACGCGCACGCCGTCACGTTTTTCGACAAGCGTGCTCAGGATGAAGTCTGGGCCACTGGACCTGACACGATCATCGGCACTACGGCTGCACCGGTGGGACGCATACGGCGCGTGACTGATGGAGTTTATTTGACGGGGCGCTTTCCGTTTGCTAGCGGCTGCGACCATGGAGCCTGGACGATTTTAGGCTTTACTCTTCCGGTAGGCGACGTGAGGGAGGCAGGTAATTATGCCTGCCTCGTGCCGCGAAGCGATTACACCATTCTGGATGATTGGTTTACATCCGGACTGCGCGGTACCGGCAGCAAATCGCTGATACTAGAAGATGTTTTCGTGCCTGAACATCGATGGTTTGGCCCCACCTTTGAACGCCCTGCGAATAACCCAGGTTTATACAAGAATCCAATGTTCAACTCTGCCTTTCAGGCGATCTTCAATGCTCCCTTTGCTGCAATTATGGTGGGCGGCGCCGAGGGCGCGCTGTCGTGGGCGACAGCGGCGCTCAAGAGTCGCGTCTCGCCCTTCAGCGGACTCAAAGCAATTGATTATCCACCCCGCCAAATTTCGATTGCTGAAGCAGCGTTGGAAATCCGCACTGCTGCAGCGCTAATGGAACAAAACTGGGCGAAGCGCGCAGAAGCTCTTCGCGATGGTCGCATCCAAACCCCCCAAGAAATTCGGTGGTGGCGCGCTGAAGATGCGTATGCGTCTAAGCTTGCACGCCATGCCGTTGATCAGCTCATGAACGACGCCGGGGGCTCTGCACAATACAGCAACAAGCCGCTACAGCGGTTTTGGCGCGATATCCATACCGGCTGTGAGCATCCGTGGCTGGACCTGTTAGCCATGAAGCACGTCGTTGGACGATTGATGCTGGGGCTGCCGCGAGATCCCACACTCGTCATGTGAAGAGATTAGGACTCCGTGATCCAGGGTGAGCTGAATAAGGCCACCTAAGCACTATTGGCGAATGTCATGAGTCGCCGCTCATGGAAGTTTAGGTTTTCCCCTTGACGGCAAATGATCAGCAGAAGCTTCTAACAAGAGGCATTATTTATGAGCCCGATTAGCTTTCGACACCTGCTTCCACCTCCGACACTTCCAGAAAACGATCCTGTCCCTGTACCGCTAGTGGAGGCGAAGGAAGAAAATCCGGCTCGGCGCGGCCTGTTGAACGGATGGCGGGCGCTCTACGATGAAGAATTTCGCGGCATCACAACCGACGGCAAGGTTATTCCAGATCTCTTTCCTATTCGCTCAAGAATAATTCTAACAGTAAAGATGGTCAGTGCCGCACGACACGTGCTCGACGTCTTTTCTGACGCAGATCGTTCGAAAATTCACTTTCCGATTGATGCAAAACAATGGCGTCGCTGGCACAACACTCCGATCTTTCTTGAGCGAGACGGCCCACAATTGGAAGGCATCAACGACACGCAAAAAAAGGCCATTCTTGATCTCTTGAAATGCAGTCTGAGCAAGTGGGGATATGAAACGGTTCGGCATCTGATGGTACTTAATCGTTTCTCGGGTGATCTGATAGGTCGTCCGCATCGGCTGGGCGAATGGAGCTACTACTTTGGCATTTTTGGATACCCGTCTGACGACAGGCCTTGGGGCTGGCATTTCTATGGCCACCACATTGCAATCAATTGCTTCATTTTCCGCGGACAATTGGTGCTATCTCCTGTATTTTTTGGCGCTGAACCAAATTGGATTGACGATGGGCCCTTCAAAGATCTGATTTTCTTAAGTGAGCACGAGCAATTGGGCTTGTCTCTGATGCGAGCGTTATCCATTGAGCAGAAAAGGTCAGCAACGCTATTTCCTTCTATTTTAAACGCTGAAATGCCTCCCGAGCGATTTCACTATGCAGACGGTCGTCATCTTGGAGGTGCCTTTCAGGACAATCGGATCGTGCCTTACGAAGGTATTCGAATGAAAGAGTTTTCCGCCGATCAAAAAGCGCATGCCATGCGCGTTGTCGCTGGTTTCTTTAACATTCTTCCTTCTTCGGCGCTCACAGCTCAGCTTGCCGATATCGAGCATCATCTGGACGATACGTGGCTATGCTGGATGGGTCCGGTAGATGATTCGTCTCCGTTCTATTACAGAATTCAAAGCCCCGTCATCTTGCTGGAGTTTGACCATCACGCTGGCATACTACTCACAAACAAAGAGCCGTCGAGACTCCATCCGCATGCAATTATCCGAACCCCAAATGGAAACGACTACGGCGCCGCTCTCCTGCAACAGTGGAAAGCAATTGAGCAAGAGCGAGTGCCGCTTGTCTAAAAACACCCTCTCGTCGCTAAGACGATAGGCCGCCAAGCGGATGGCAACGAGTTGAAATAGGGCTACATTCAGGTGGTGTAGTTCACGATTGGCGCCCCCGGTGAGGTCTTATCGAATGTAAGGCATCATTGCGATGCCTTTGTTTCCTAGTTGCTTGAGCCTTGGTGATGATCCTTTTGGCTTGCGGCATCAAGGCGCGCTTTCTTTTCAACCGTCATTACCTCAAACCCAAAGCCATGGGCTTCACGCAAACCGAGATGCTCGGCTCTAGTGAAGCGGGCATCCGGTCGCCTACGAAGCAGTGTTTTCAAAGACTAGTTGGTCAACTCGATTTATCCATTCGTCCGAATTGACCTCGGTCTGAACGGATTCACCCACCCGGTGTTGGTCGACACACAAAGCCGATCGCGGCCAATTACGACGGGTCGGTCAGTTGCTAAATCTGTTCGTGCTGGATGATTACGCGCTGAAATGGAAGGCCCGAGCCAAGCAAGGTCATTGACTGGCATCTTGAAATGTCGGGGAAACTTCAGGTTCCTCATTCCCACACAACTCATGCGCGGCGTTAGCCCTCAATAAAGTTCTTTAATCAGAATAAATATTCTGATATAAGAACAGCAACAGTCTGTGGGTAAGAGAAGAAAGTGGTTATCAAGCTCGACGATTTGAAAGTGCGGCGCTTCGGTCCGTCACGCCGGCCACTTGGCTGGATATTTCCCGGAATAGCCGAGAAGGCGCGAAATCCGCTGCCCTCCCTTGGTGGCAAGCTTTTCAAGGCGTCGCTGGTCCGAAATCATTCGCGCCGTCGGTCCCGCTATTGCAATAGCGCAGGCGATGCGACCGGCATTGTTGAAGGCCGGGCTCGCAATTGCCGCCGCGCCTTCGATCATTCCATTGGCGTCAAGCACGACGCCAGAGCGCCGGACATCTGGCAAGAGTGCGGCCAGTTGCTGCTTTTCGAGCGTATGGGATGTGAACTTAATGAACGCTGTCTTGGAAAGATAATGCTGCTGAAACTCCGGAGGCAGGAAAGCCAACACGGCAATTCCCGCTGCGGCGGAGTAAAAGGGACGACGATTGCCCGTGCGAACAGCAAATCGCAACGGCGCCTCCGACTCGATTACGTCTGCGTAACTGATTTCGTTCCCGTCCTCCGTCCTAACCGCCAGCAGGATGGTCTCACTCGTTTCTCGCGCCAGCCATTCGACAATCGGCCGCACATGCGACGTGAAGGATCTCGGTTGGTTGAGGCTGAGTCCAAGGTTCACGGCCTCCAGACCAAGCATGTACTTATTTGCGCTGAGAGTGACATAAGCGCCCGCTTGCAGTGCCTTCAGCAAACTGAAAGTGCTCGTCTTTGGCAACCCCAGGGTTGCAGACAGTTCAGTCAGGCTCATTCCGTTCGGGTTGTTTGCGATCGTCTGAATTATCTCCAGTACTCGCAAAACCGATCGGGGACCGGGTTGTTCTTTTGTCATCTATTAATCCCGAGCAATTGCATTGAAATCTTCCGCAGTCCGTATCGAGCGGCTTGGCAACGTGTCAAGAGAGCCCCTAGTGCGCCCACGCGGTCAATCTCGCCATTTGGGGGCGAGTCCTCAAGCAGTTTCTATCATCCTTTTAACACTTCCTCATTTCATTCGAAGGCCGCCCCATCACTTGGATCGACGATGTGCGCGGCGGAATCCAAAGAAGATGGTAACTTTGTTGCCTTTCGTAAAAAAGTCTTCTGCCAGCGGCGGCACCCATTAGATCTACGGAAGCTTTTTTGGCGAAGGTCAACTTACGCTTCGCTCCCGACCGCATACGATCCGCGCCGATGCCGACTGATCCGGGGAGGCCGCGATTCAAATTCTGAATCTGCAAAATATGATCAGCAAATGTTCACGTGAAGTTATGACACATACGAAAACTCTCGCATCGGTCGCTAATCGTCTTGCTGCCGGAGATATCCTACACAGCGGATGGATCACTCTGGCATCGCCGCCTCTCGCGCTTCATTTGGCGCTCGAAGCATACGACCTGATGATCCTGGACATGCAGCATGGTGCCATTGACGTCCGCTGTGCTCGCGAAACGATTGCTCAGGTCTTGCTGGCTGGGAAGCCAACGGTGGTGCGTATTCCCGTTGGCGATTTCGCCCTTGGTTCTCAGCTCCTTGACGCCGGAGCGGTTGGCGTAATTGCGCCCATGATTAACACGGCTAAGGAGGCAGGTACTTTCGCGTCCTTTCTTAAGTATCCGCCATTAGGTGAACGGAGTTGGGGCCCCGCATCAGTGCTTGCGTTCAGCGGAATCGCGCCGGCTGTTCACCTATCTGGGGCCAACCGGCTTTGCATGGCGGTTCCAATGATCGAAACCAGGGCTGCCCTCGACTGTGCGGAGCAAATCATCTCAGTAGCGCAAGTGGATGGTGTGTTTGTTGGCCCAAACGATCTGCTCATCAACTTGAGCGGAGGAAATCGCGTCAACGAAGATACGCCTGAAGTTGATGCGGGAATGCGGAGGATCGCCGATTTGTGTAAGAGCTATAGGAAATATGCTTGGAGTGTGGCGACTACCGGTCCTCGTGCGCGCATCATGAGAGAAATGGGATACCGAGTCATTGCAGTAGGTGCTGATTCTGCGTTAGCGCGGCAAGCAGCTCGCGTTATGCTGGAAGAGGCAAAGCGAAGATAGTGTGGTCTAAAGGACCACGACGCTACAGGGTGACAAAAAATCTGTCTTCGATAGGAGGAAATGCATATGAAGCTCGCGCTCTGGAAATTGGCTTGCGCTATCACGCTAATCGCCTTTTCGGCACCGAGTCGTGCTCAAGATTTGCCCGATGTTATCAAGATCGTTGTGCCGTATCCCCCTGGTGGCCCGGCCGATATCACCCCGCGTCTAATAGCGGACAAGATGACAGCTTCTACGGGTCGCACGTTCATTATCGAGAACAGACCGGGGGGCGCATCTTTGATTGGCATTCAAGCGGTCCTCAGAGGGCCGAAGGATGGCTCGAATCTGTTAATGTGCGCGAACACCATCGCACTTATCCCTCAGCTCTATCGCAACTCGCCCTATAAGCTTGCGGAGTTGACTCCCGTATCGCTGATGGTCCGCAACCCGTTCGCCTTGCTGGTTTCGCCATCCATTCCCGCGAAGTCGGCCACCGAGTTCGTGGCGTATGCAAAATCGCGACCCGACGAATTGCGTTACGGAGCACTTGGCCCTGGTAATACCGTCGACATTCTCAGTAAGTGGTTTTTGCATCAGCAGAAGATCTCGTTGGTCGAGGTTCCTTACAAAGGTCTAGCACAGGCTGAGCAGGCGGTCATGACCGGCGAAGTTCACATGTTGATGGACGCGCTGCCCGGCGCGCTGAATCGTCATCGGTCTGGCCAGGCCAAAATTCTTGGCGTAACCACAGAGGATCGCGTGAGTTCCGCGTCCGATATTCCTACATTAAAGGAGCAGGGGCTCGATTTCGTCAACGAAAGCTGGCTCGGAATTTGTGCGCCCGCAGGCGTGCCGAAACCCGTCATCGATAAACTTTCGGAAGAAATTCGGAAGGCAGTCGCTGCGCCGGATGTTCAATCGAAGCTTAAGCAGATGGAAAGCATTCCGACAGCGACAACGCCAGATCAGCTTTCGACGATGCTGGATGCGAATTCGAAGGAATGGGGGAAGATGATCGATGCCCTTAATCTCAAAATGGATGCACCCTAAGCGAAACACGCTTGAACGCCACGCGCCAGTCGAGACGAGCGAACTATGCTGCACATTAAGCCAATCCCATCACCTCCATTTTCACCGAACGAGGTTTTTTCGTTCCCCCTCGCGGGGCCAGAGAGCGGTATCGAAAGCTGCTCGATTGTTTTCATGAACGTGCCTCCCGGATTGCGTGGTCCATCGCTCCACTCGCATGCCGAAGACCAAGTATATTATGTGCTGTCTGGTCAGTTGACGGTGCAAATCGGCCTATATGTCAAGGAAGCCTTGCCCGGTACTATTGTTTTAATCCCCAGGGGCACTGCACATTGTCAATTTAACAGCGGAACGGAAGACACGAGGTTCATTAGCTTTCGCGGTCCCTATCCGGAAAGGACTGCCTTGACGCCGGTTAATGCAACGGAGGTTGCGAATGCGGATGAGCTCTTCCGTCCGACCTGGAGCGTGCCGATAAAAGGGAGTGCCTCGGAAGCCTATAAAGGCCAGCCCTATGGCACTCTGCGAGTGGTCGAGCGGTCCAATGGTGGTGGAGGTTTGCGTTTGCATGCCGTCCGGGTTGAAGAGGGCAGCAGCGTTGTATCGCACATTCATCCCTTCGATCAATTTTACGTCGTTACTAAGGGCCTGTTCAAAATAAGCCTTGGTTTAAAGAACCTGGAAGTCGGGCCGAGCAATTTTGTGATTGTTCCAGCTGGTGTGGTGCATCGGAATTGGAACGACGGACCGGGCCTGGAAGAGCATCTTGTTATCATTTCGCCAGAGCCTCCCCCCGGAGACCGCCTTGCTGTGGCGGTGACAATAGGCGAAGCGCTCGGCGAAGCGTCCACATCTAAGTCATCCGTGCCCTCGGAGTAGATCATGTCTGACACGGTTATGCCGCCGGCACAAAACGCCGTCGTTGAAGCGCTTCTGAAAGGCGCGATCGATCCGCACATCCATTCTGGTCCGTCAACGGCTCGACGCGCTTTGGATCATTTGGAGGCCGCCCGGGAGGCATCATCGGCAGGGATGGCGGGAATTATCACCAAAGACCATCATTACGATGGTTCTCCAACAACAGCTTTGATCCGAGCGCAGAACCCCGACTTCTGTACCAAAATTTATTCCGGGATTGTTTTGAACAATGCTGTCGGCGGCCTAAATCCCTACGCGGTCGAGCATTGTGCAACACTTGGAGGAAAGATCGTATGGCTGCCGACCTTCTCGGCTGAGAATCACCTGCGCTGGGAAAAGAAGGCTGGATACAAACATCCTGCCCTTACGCTTGACGTGCGCGCAGCCGCACCTGTTTCGATGTTTAAAAGCGGCAGTAAAAATCTATCCGATGAATTGAAGGAAGTGTTGGACGTCATTGCTGCGCGCAATTTAACGCTAGCGAGCGGCCACATACATATCAGCGAGGTATGGTCGGTATTCGAGGAAGCGAAGCGGCGTGGAGTCAAAAAAATGATTGTTACACATGCCGAAGTTCTATGTGAGGCGACCTTGAAGGACATGGCCGGCTTGGCTGGGCTCGGAGCGTTCATCGAGCATGTCATTGCAGGTTTCGTCGAGGGTTCGAAAATGAAAAAATTTTCTGCCGAAGAGCTAAAAACTTTCATCGATGCGGGCGGTGTTCGGTCCACCATCATTAGCTCAGATCTCGGCTTGGCGGGGAGCATTCATCCGGTAGAAGGCTTCCGACGTGGTATCGGCATGTGTCTTGAACTCGGGTATAGCCGCGATGACATTCGCCTGATGTTCTCGAAAAACGCAGCCAACCTGTTCGACATCGCGGTTGGAGATACTGCGTAGTAAATAATTAGAGGCGGTTGTTGTGGCGGCTGCTCAATACAAGAGGGAATGATGCAGGTTGATCCCAAGCTTATTCAGTTTTTGGAGGACCAATTGTCGGGACGTGCGCCGTTCAAGGACATCGTAGATCACGTCCCTGGGTTCAGTCGCGACGATGCTCATCGCTTGCAATTCGCTTTGATGGACCGGAGGGCCGCCACCGGCGACCCAGTCGTTGGCTACAAAGCAGCCTACACTAGTGTCGCCATGCAGAAGGAGCACAATGAACCCGGGCCACGGGTGGGAACGGTCACCCGTTCTCAACTCTTTGGTGAAGGGCAACTGGTGCCGTTGGATGCTGAAACGACATTGCTGGAACCGGAAATAACGGTCCTTTTGAAGCGAGATCTCAAAGGGCCGAATGTGACATTCCTCGATGCAGTTCTGGCGGTTGAAGGTTATTTTCCGTCCTTCGAAGTAGCTCCGCTGTATCCCGAGACGTTATCGCGCAGCAAGCCTCACGCGATCGCCATGCATAAGACCCAAGGCGGATTTGTTGTCGGCAACACCATGGTAAGTCCGCATGGAATCGATCTGCGAACAGAAGGTGCGGTGTTGAGTTTGAATAACAGAGTCACAGGCTCCGGAACGGGGGTCGAGGTTCTTGGAAACCCGCTCAATGCCGTCATCGAAATCGCAAACACGCTGGGAAAATTTGGTCGAACGCTGAGCGCCGGCATGCTTGTGATGACGGGCTCTGTCGTGAACGCGGCAAAGGTGACCAAAAAAGATGAGAGCGTCACTGTAGAGTTTACCCGCATAGGCAAGCTTACCGTTCCATTTGCCAAGAGGTAATCAACAAGACGTCCTGTTTTCTTTCCTTCTCCCCAAATTAAGGATTCGTGGCTTTGACCGACCGCATGCACCTGCTGAGCTTCCTGGTTCATAGCCCGATCAATCACACGGCAATGACGTGGGCTAACGCAGACGACCAGAGAATCGAAGGCTTACAATCGTTCAAGTATTGGCAGGATATCGCGCGGACGCTGGAGCGAGGCAAATTCGACGGTGTGTTTTTTGCCGATATTCCAGCTGCACTCGACGCGTATAGAGATCGCATCGATGAAAGCGTCAAGCACGGTGTCCTCTGGCCATCCCAGGATCCGATGGCGCTTCTTAGCGTAATGGCAAGCGCGACTCAGCATTTGGGCCTTGCTGCGACGCTGTCAGTAGCTGCGATTCCGCCATACATCGCGCTCAGAACACTTTCGACACTCGATTACCTCAGCAGAGGCCGAATAGGCTGGAATATCGTGACGGGCCATTTGCGCGCTGAGCATCGCGCACTTGGTTTGGAGCAGCTCGAGCACGACGAAAGATACGATCGTGCCGAGGAGTATATGGCAATTTGCTACGGGCTTTGGAACTCGGTCGACCAGGACGCGCTCGTCTTCGACAGAGCGAACGGTGTGTTGATCGATCCCTCGAAAGTTCGCCGGTTCGAATTCAAAGGAAAATATTTTAAAAGCACCGCTGTCTCGCCGACACTCCCGTCTCCCCAAGGACGCCCAGTCCTGTTTCAGGCGGGTTCTTCGGGGCGCGGGCAAGCATTCGCGGTGAAGCACGCGGACGTCATATTCGGCATTCAGCCTCACGTGTCAGGAATGAAGAAAATGATGGAACAGGTTCGCGCGGCCGCGACGACCGGAGGACGCACGGACCCGGTTCGGGTCAGCTTCGGCATTCAACCCGTTGTTGCGGGTACCGAATTGGAGGCAAAAAGATTACAAAAGGAGTTGACGGAAAGAATTCCAGATGATGCCGGATTGGCGCGTGTTTCCGGCACGTTGGGCGTCGATTTCAGCAAGCTCGACCTTGATCAACCAATGTCGGAGATGGATACCCAAGCCTCGCGCGGCTTGATGGCTGCGCTATCCGCGGTCGTGAACGATAAGCGTATGACTCTGAGGGAAGCTGCAACGCGTTGGGGCGCGTCCACAGGCATGCCTCAGATCGTTGGGGCGCCTGAACAGGTGGCAACAGAAATGGAAGCGATCTGGCGCGGCACAGGATGCATTGGATTCAACGTGACGCCTACAATCACGCCTTCAAGCATCGACGTGTTTGTAGATCAGGTTATCCCGATTCTTCAGAAGCGCGGCGTGTTTCGCACGGATTATGAGGGGAAAACATTTTCAGAGAATCTTCTGAGCTAACGCAAGAGCGTGAGGCTTCGCGGCGCGATCCGGCAAACGAGATTCACAGATGCGATTGCGAAAATAACGCGCGCCCAGCGACCGGCATGTTTGCCGTCAAGATGGTTCCAGTCTTCGACTCAGTGATGAACAGCTTCTTTCTGTCGGCTCCCCCGTAGGCGCAGTTTGTTGTCAATATGCCCTCGGGCGCCTTAATGCGCAGCAATGGTTCTCCGAGTGAACTGAAAAGCCAAACAGTTCCTAAACCTACGTGGCACACCGCGATATTGTCTTCTTCATCGATCGCGAGCCCGTCGGGTCCGCTGCCACCTGACATTTGAATAAAAGTGCCGACCTTGCTAACGGTGCCGTCTGGCATTAAGGGCACTCGCCAAATCGCATTCGCCCTCGTTACTGCCAAGAAAATAACATTCTCTGATTTGTTAAGCACAAGCCCATTCGGGCTTGGAATTCCGGAAAGCACAACATCTAAGCTACCGTCTGTTCGCAAGCGGTACAGCCGTCCTGAGGGATCATGCAAGCCGGTCTGACCTTGATCGGTAAAATACAAATCGCCGTTGCTTGCAAAAACGAGATCGTTTGTCCCTTTAAACGGTGTAAGCAAAACACGTTTAACGATTGGTTCGATCGTTTTCTTGTTCGGATTGAATACCATCAGCCCGTTCTTATGATCTGCGACGAACAGCCGTCCATCCTTGTGGAATTTCAGCCCATTCGGCTCGCCGTCATATTCGCATTCAACCGACACCTCTCCCGTCGGACCGATCTTCAGCAGGCGCCCCCAGGGAATATCGGTAACCCACAAATTGTTTTCGTGGTCGAATACAGGGCCTTCAAGAAACGTAGGGGTTGGCGCGCCATGGAACTGCACAGACGCCCACTCGGATTTCCTGTTGGCGATGTGCAAATGATCCGGAATTCTTACAAATCTCTCAGCCGTTATTGCAGGTGGCGCCGCGTACATCCGAGTCTCCGCGTGTTCGATCGAGAGTTAGAAATGCAAGGGTTGTAAACGCCTAGCCGCACTTAAGGCATTCTTTTTGCGTGCCAAAATCGGATGATCACAGAATAGTCTGCGTTCAATTGCGATTCTGCAGAAGAATTGTCTTCACTCTTAGCGGGGCTTAATCAAATCCATAAAGGCACGCCGGATTTTCCACGAGGATCATCTCTCGATGTGCAGCGTCTGGAATCCATGAGAAAAGAGCATCAAGCAGGTCGGCGGTATTGGGCATCTTTCCGGCAAACTGAGGTTGTGGCCAATCGCTGCCCCAGAGCAATGGGTCGGGTCGTATTTCGACCAGTGCGTTGGCGAGAGGCGCGCAATCTTGGAAGGGCGGGCGTTCAGTAGATAGCCGATATGCGGACGAAAGTTTCACCCAACAGATTCCAGTTTCGACCAGCCGAAGAAGCGCCTGACCTGACAAACTGTTTACATCCGCAGCGGGAGCCATGCCCATGTGATCGACAACGAAGGGGCAACGGAGGCGCCTCAATCGAGGTTCTAGTTCAACAAGGTGATCGGGCTTTAGCATTAGATCAATATGCCAACCGATTTCGACGAGACGGTTCGCATAACGCTCAAGTGTAGCAAGATCCAGGCCGCCAGCGTGAGAGGTAACGAAGCGCACTCCCCGCGCGCCTTGCGTATGCATGGCCTCGAGATCGTGATCCGGTGTCTCAAAGGGAACGGATACGATGGCTCGTGCCGGAATACCGATTTCGGAAACCGCGTCTAGATGTCGTCGGTTGTCAAAATGGTAGACCGTCGGCTGAACCAAAACAGCGCGTTCAATCCCCAGCGCTGCAAACAGCTGACGAGCCTGCTTTGGGGTGGCTTCCGGAGGCGTGTAGTTCCGCTGTATGCCGTAGGGATACTGCGATAGCGGCCCGAAAACATGAAAGTGCGTGTCGGTTGCCCCGGAGGGGATGCGATTTTTCGGCGATCGCAGGACTGGATCCGGCCCTGCGCAAAGTTCGCCATGGAGAGGTGTCATCGGTTCTAGCCCGAGGTGGATTGGAGCCGGTAAGGATCGCCCACGCTCAACTTCGCCAAGGTAGCAGGCCTGTCAATAACAGACTCGTGGAGTTTCATTTGAACGTTGCGGAACAGCCAAAATAATCTGCTGTCTGTACGATCAGGAAGCTGGAAAATTAAAAGATCCTCTTGATCACTTTCCTGTATATCAGGGTTGTGGCTGTTTGTACTCGTGACAGAACTGTGCGGCTTTGGCCGATGAATGTGCAGCCTTTTCCAGTGACTTTCTTATCGGCCTAAACGAGGACGAAGAGTTAAGATGAGCACAGGCACAGTTATCGTTTTGGATTTCATTCACGAAAGCGGCATTGAATTATTGGGAGAGCATTTTCGCGTCTTGCGCTTCTATGAATCGTCGGAACGAGACGAGGTTGCTGGGAAAGATGCCGTTGGCATTCTCGTACGTACCTCGCCGGTCTCGAGGAGCATGATAAACGCCATGCCGAATCTTGAGGTCATTGCCAAGCATGGAGCCGGCGTCGACAATATTGATTTAGTTGCTGCCAAAAGCCGTGGGATTCTGGTTGGACGAACGCCTGGTGGCCTCAATGCATTGTCCGTTGCTGAGGGCGCGGTTGCGTTGATGTTTGCGTGTTATCGCAAGTTGGCGGATCAGCAACGCCTGGTTGTCGAGGGTAAGTTCGGAGAACGCAATTCGATCAATCTTCGTCTGCTTCACAAAAAGGTCTTGGGACTCGTCGGCGCAGGCAATATCGGGCAAAAAACAGCGAGCATTTGCAGGCAAGGATTCAACATGCGCGTGATTGCGTTTGATCCTTATCTAAGTGCAGCCCAAGCTGCGGAATGGCATCTTGAAAAGAAAGACAAGCTGGATGACCTTCTCGCCGAATCGGACATTGTCTCGATCCACACTCCGCTGACGTCGGAAACACGAGGGCTCATTGGTAAGCCGCAGCTCCAAAGGATGAAGCGATCGTCCATCATTATTAATACTTCGCGCGGTGGAATTATTGACGAGGTCGCGCTTTACGAGGGACTTGTATCTGGTCAAATCTCGGCCGCGGGGCTCGACGTGTTTGAAGTTGAGCCGCCAGACGTCAAGTTGCCGCTGTTCAAGCTGCCGAACGTCGCGGTGACTCCACACAGTGCAGGCGTGACCGACGACAGCATGCAGGACATGGCGATACGTGCGGCACGGATTGTGATCGAAAAGGTAGTCAATCGCAAGAATTTCGAAATCCTGGAATGAGCGCCGATTATCGGCCCAGGCGCAAGCCGAACAGGCAGAAGAGATTGCGAAATTGTAAAGTGCTGGGATAGAGTCGCTGCTGATGTGCCTTTCATTTTAGAGGCCGGCCCTTGACTTCTGACGCGCGGCCAACGTGCCGCTTCGTAAATATAAGATCACGGCGTAAACCGCGATTGCAGATCAAGGTGTAACCGAAAGCTTTCGCTTTAAACACCTAAGTGCGAAGCAAGACCGCGTATGGCGGATCCCAGGAATTTTATAGAGCTTCTCCCTTAGAAACTTTTCATATCCCTCGGTGCCGGCGATAGCGACTTTGACGAAGTAATCATATTCACCTGTAGTCAAATAAGTTTCGAGCACCTCCGGGAATTTTGAAAGCGCACTCCCGAATTTAGAGAGAATCTCGTCGTCATGCCTGTCCAGTGTGACTTCGATGATCACGGTGTCGGGTAGGCCCAATTTCTTCTGGTCGAGGACTGCGGCATAACTATCAACATATCCCTCGTCTTCCAGTCGTTTGACTCGCTGCCAGCATGGGCTCGGGGACAATCCGACTTTTGTCGCAAGATCGTTGTTTGAAATGCGAGCGTTGCCTTGAAGCTCACGCAAGATCTTCCGGTCGATTTCATCCAGAGCTTTCATTTTCCACTCCAAGCGCTAACTAGAGACACTCTAACTCGCCGACGAAGGAAAGTCTGCGAAATTTATGAAGTCCAGAATGATATTTCGCGAAATCACCAATGCGGTGGAAGTACGAAAGGACATTTTGCCATACAGCAAAATATTCTACGATAGCTAGATGAGGCATTTCAGCCGTGGAAATAGTCGAAACCGTAGAATTTTCATCGCCAGACCCGGCTGATCACACCTGCAGGGTGCTCGACGTCGCCCGCCGGATGGGCTTCCGGTTTGTTTCTATCCGCGTCGAACCAAAAATGAGCGGTCTATTCAAGCGTCGGAGAAGTGGCGCCTTCGAAATCACGTTTTCGTTCTGTGTGGCCGGCCATTTGTCGCTCGAGACTTTTATGAAACGAGTACTTTCATTTGATGGTGTCGATAACGTCGCTCGGGTTCGTGCTTTGCCGGAGCTGTGGCAATGACCACGCAGCCGCTTAGTCTGTACGTTCCTGAGCCGTCATTCCGGTCCCGCAGCCAAGACGGTCCTTTTGTCCCGATTGTGGCTGGGTCTGTTCCGCGGCCTGCTATTGACCTGCCCGCAGGCGAGATGCGCGGCTTTGCTTATGAGACCATTCGCGTTTTGGGCGACAACGGAGAGGCCATCGGCCCCTGGACGCCTGGTCTCGCCGACGAGACCTTGATTGATGGCCTCAGGGCCATGATGAAGGTGCGGGCCTATGATTCGCGTATGCAAATGGCTCAGCGGCAGGGAAAGACCTCGTTTTATATGCAATGTACCGGCGAAGAGGCCGTGTCCTGCGCATTTCGGGCTTCGCTCAGTGCCGGCGACATGAACTTCCCCACCTATCGACAGCAGGGGCTGTTGATCGCTGGAGGTTATCCGCTCGTCGATATGATGTGTCAGGTGTACTCAAACAGCCGTGATCCCATGAAGGGGCGGCAACTGCCGGTTTTCTACAGCGCGAAATCTCATGGCTTCTTCTCAATATCGGGAAACTTGGGCACGCAATACATACAAGCCGTTGGTTGGGCGATGGCGTCTGCAATCAAACACGACAAGCGGGTAGCTGTCGCATGGATCGGCGAGGGATCGACTGCAGAATCGGATTTTCATGCAGCCTTGCTTTTTGCATCGTCTTACAGACCGCCTGTCGTGTTAAACATCGTCAATAATCAGTGGGCCATTTCGACATTTCAGGGTGTGCCGCGCGGGAGCGCGATGACATTTGCTTCCCGCGCGCACGGATTTGGCCTTCCCGGATTGAGAGTTGATGGGAATGACTATCTTGCCGTCTATGCAGCCGCGTCTTGGGCATTGGAACGCGCCAGAGCCAACTTGGGACCGACACTGATTGAATTTCTGACCTACCGATCAGCGGCGCACTCGACCTCAGATGACCCATCAGCGTATCGACCCAAAAGCGAATCTGAAGCATGGCCGTTGGGAGACCCGATCGTAAGGCTCAAAGATCACCTAATAAAAAAGGGCGTTTGGACCGTGGAGCGACACGTCCAAGCACAAGCAGAATTGGAAGCGGAGGTCCTCGCTGCTCAAAAGGAAGCGGAATCATTTGGAACGCTTCATACGGAACCCAAGACGTCGCCGCGCTGCATGTTTGAAGATGTTTACAAGGAAATGCCGCCGCACTTGAAATCTCAGCGTCAGCAGGCTGGTTTCTGAAATGCCACAAATGACCATGATCGAGGCGATCAGGGACGCTCATGCCGTCATGATGTCCCTCAACCCCGACGTCGTCGTGTTCGGACAAGACGTGGGATATTTTGGTGGCGTGTTTCGTTGCACAAAAGGGCTACAGGAAAAATTCGGACCAGACCGTTGCTTTGATGCGCCGATCAGTGAAAACGGAATTGTTGGTGCAGCGGTTGGTATGGCCGCATACGGGCTCCGCCCCTGCGTCGAGATTCAGTTCGCGGACTACATGTACCCGGCTTATGATCAGATTGTCTCTGAAGCTGCGCGCTTACGACATCGTTCTGCCGGGGATTTTACAGCTCCGCTTACTGTTCGGATGCCGACCGGCGGCGGAATTTTCGGAGCTCAAACCCACTCGCAGAGCCCCGAAGCGCTCTTTACGCACGTCTGTGGCTTAAAAACCGTTGTCCCTTCAAATCCCTTCGACGCCAAAGGGCTTTTGATTGCGTCGATCGAGGACGACGACCCCGTTATTTTTCTCGAGCCGAAGAGGTTATACAACGGCCCGTTTGATGGCCACCACGACAAGCCAATTGTTCCATGGTCAAAGCATGAACTTGGCGATGTCCCAGACGGCTATTACAGCATTCCACTAGGCCAGGCCGCTATTCGTCGATCAGGAACGGACCTAACCATACTATCTTACGGCACAATGGTTCACGTCGCTCAAGCGGCGGCTAATGAAACGGGTCTGGATTCGGAGATCGTCGATCTTAGAACGTTGATGCCGCTAGATCTGGAGACCATCACTGCATCGGTCCGAAAGACAAGGCGTTGCGTCGTTATTCACGAGGCAACGCGCACCAGCGGATTCGGAGCCGAGTTGTGTTCTTTGGTTCAAGAGAACTGCTTTCACTATCTTGAGGCGCCGATCGAACGTGTAACGGGCTGGGACACGCCTTATCCGCATGCGCAGGAATGGAACTACTTTCCCGGCCCCCAACGTGTAGGCGAGGCACTGCGCCGCGTCATGGAGTCGTGATCATGTCGACAAAGACGATCAAGCTCCCCGACATTGGCGAAGGCATCGCTGAAGTCGAAATTGCAGAGGTGCTGGTCAGCCAAGGGGATACTATTCAGGAAGATGACGTGCTGGCTGCCGTCGTAACTGACAAGGCAACGGTGGAAATCCCTGCGCCGACGTCCGGCAGCGTATCGTGGGTTGGAATCGTCGTCGGCCAGAAGGTCGCCGTCGGCGCACCGATATTTGCAATTGAGGTCTTGGCGGGCAAAGACGTCGCAACAAATGCAGCAGCAAAGCCGCCGGAGAAGCGGTCAGAAGTTGTGGTTTATTCGACACATTCGGCGAATTCCGTGCCTCAACAGCTGACAAATGTAGCAACTGAACAGCCCAAGAGCGGTAAGGCATCCAACCCGCTCGCATCTCCAGCCGTCCGTGCGCGCGCAAGGGAACATGGCATTGACCTGCGCTCCGTCGCCGGATCCGGTCCGGCCGGACGGATTGGTCATGAGGATCTCGATGCCTTTATTGCAGGCGACAGAAGGCCTTCGCTGCATGCCTCGCGGCGAGCGGCACCTAATGTTGCAGTTGAAGAAATCAAAATTGCGGGTCTTCGCCGGTCTACGGCGCGGCGAATGCAAAAAGCGTCGCAGGATATCGCTCATTTTTCCTACGTGGAGGAAGTGGATGTTTCTGATCTGGAAAGCTTGAGAGCTCATCTCAACACCCATCCAAAGAGCGGACAACGGCGCCTGACGCTACTTCCTTTTGTCATGCGCGCCGTGGCGAAAGCGCTACAACGCTTTCCGCAATTCAACGCACACTTCGACAGTGAGGCAGAAGTCATCAAAAGGGTGGGGGCGGTTCATCTTGGAATTGCCACGCAAACTCAAGCTGGTTTGCTTGTGCCTGTGGTCAGGCATGTGGAGACACTTGGATTTTGGGAATGTGCGAGCGGATTGTTGGATGTTGTGGATGCAGCGCGGAGCGGCAAGGCCAAACCAGATCAACTCTCAGGATCAACGCTTACGATCACGAGTCTCGGCGCGCTCGGTGGGTTGGTAACAACTCCCATCATCAATATGCCAGAAGTTGCCATTGTCGGAATAAACAAGATATCGACGCGGCCCGTATGGTCAGGAACGCAATTCATACCGCGTCAGCTAATGAACCTTTCATGTTCATTTGACCATAGAGTGATCGACGGCTGGGAAGCAGCCGAGTTCGTTCAGATGATTCGTCAATTGCTTGAGGTGCCGGCGACAATGTTTTTGGAGCCCCACCAGTGAACCGACTTAATGCGCATGTTCTGATCATTGGCGGCGGGCCCGGCGGATATGTTTGTGCAATTCGAGCGGGTCAACTCGGATTGAACGTGGTTTTGGTCGAAGGCCGAGCGTTGGGGGGCACATGCCTCAACGTCGGATGTATTCCCTCGAAGGCCTTAATCCACGTCGCGGACGAGTTTGCGAAGGCAAAAGCTTACACGGAATCATCCATTCTTGGTATCGGAGTCGCCGGGTTAACGTTTAATTGCTCCCAAGCAATGTCCTGGAAGGATAGCCTCGTGGAGCGCCTAAGTGCCGGTGTTAGAGGGTTACTGAAACGAGCCAAGGTAACAGTTGTCGAGGGCTTTGCGACATTGCAGGACGGCAAGAGTTGTGTCGTCAAGCAAGCGAATGGCGACACTATGTTCATTGGTGCGGAGCATGTGGTGCTCGCTACGGGTTCGCAACCGGTGGAACTTCCTTCGCTGCCTTTCGGCGGAAGGGTGATTTCATCTGCCGAGGCGCTCTCTCTTTCTGAAATTCCGAAGCACCTAGTCGTTGTCGGCGGTGGCTACATCGGTCTCGAGCTCGGTATCGCCTTTCGCAAGCTAGGCGCGTCGGTGTCTGTGGTGGAGGCGGCGGAGCGTCTTATGCCGCAGTACGACGATGCGTTGGTCAAGCCGGTGCTTGGGCGAATGGAGCAACTTGGAATATCTGCATACGTGTCGGCGCGGGCGCTGGGGCTGAACCAGAATGGTGAGTTATCCGTCGTTCTGCGCGACGGCAAGGAGATTGCTCTTCCTGCCGATCGAGTGCTCGTCACCATCGGAAGGAGCGGCAACTTCGAAGGATCTGGTATTGCGAATCTTAACCTGCGTATGCGTGGACAGTTTATTGCGATCGATGATCAATGTCGAACGTCTATGCGCAATGTCTGGGCGATCGGCGATATTACCGGCGACCCGATGTTGGCACATCGTGCAATGAAGCAGGGTGAACTCGTGGCAGAGATTATCGCGGGTAAGCGTCGCGCGTTCGATAACATCTGCATTCCGGAGGTCTGTTTCACCGACCCGGAGATCGTGTCCGTGGGTGTGAGTCCGGAGGGTGCGAAGGAGCTGTCGTTAGAATTCAGAAGCGGGATATTTCCGCTTTCCGGGAGTGGCCGTGCATTAGCTACGGAAGCCGAGGTCGGTTTTGTTCGGGTTGTCGCAAGAGCCGAAGACAACGTCGTTTTAGGTATCCAGGCTGTCGGTCGCGGTGTGTCGGAACTGGCAGCATCATTCGGCTTAGCCCTTGAGATGCGTGCTCGTCTTGAGGATATCGCAGACACCATCCACGCGCATCCCACGCTTGGCGAAGCGCTTCAAGAAGCGAGTCTTAAAGCGTTAGGGCGCGCTATTCACGCTTAAATCCCTGTAGGAGGCGTTCTTGGTTCGAGAAGTGACGCACTTTATCGATGGTTGCAATATCCGAGGCACGTCTGGCCGTTTTGCCGATGGCTACATGCCGATGACTGGCGAAGTGATCTCAAAAATTCCCTTGGCCTCAAAAGCCGAAGTCCGCGCCGCGGTCGAGAATGCTTTGGCCGCCCAGCCGAAATGGGCCGCCACCAATCCGCAGCGCCGCGCCCGCGTGTTGATGGAATTCCTGCGCCTCATCGCCCGGGATAATGACGCGCTCGCCGATCTGCTCGCCCGCGAGCACGGCAAGACGGTTGCCGACGCCAAGGGCGACATCCAGCGCGGCGTCGAGGTCGTCGAATTCGCGCTCGGCGTGCCGCATCTGATGAAGGGCGAATATACCGACGGCGCCGGCCCCGGCATCGACATCTATTCCATGCGGCAGCCTTTGGGTGTGGTCGCCGGCATCACCCCGTTCAATTTCCCGGCCATGATCCCGCTGTGGAAGCTCGCGCCCGCCATCGCCTGCGGCAACGCCTTCATCCTCAAGCCCTCGGAGCGCGATCCCGGCGTGCCGATGAAGCTTGGTGAGCTGTTCATCGAGGCCGGCGGACCTCCCGGCGTCCTCAATGTCGTCAATGGCGACAAGGAAGCGGTCGACGCCATCCTCGACGATCCCGACATTCAGGCCATCGGCTTCGTCGGCTCGACCCCAATCGCGCAGTACATCTACAGCCGCGGCACGGCGTCAGGTAAGCGCGTGCAGTGCTTCGGCGGCGCCAAGAACCACATGATCGTCATGCCCGACGCCGACATGGATCAGGCGGTCGATGCCTTGATCGGCGCGGGCTATGGCTCGGCCGGGGAGCGCTGCATGGCGATCTCGGTCGCGGTCCCCGTGGGCAAGGGCACCGCCGACGAACTGGTCAAGCGCCTCATCCCCCGCGTCGAGTCGCTCAAGATCGGCCTCTCGACAGACTCCTCCGCCGATTACGGCCCGCTGGTGACCAAGGCCGCCCTCGACAAGGTCAAGTCCTATGTCGACATCGGCCTCAAGGAGGGCGCCAAGCTCGTGGTCGATGGCCGCGGCTTCAAGATGCAGGGCTATGAGAACGGCTTCTATCTCGGCGGTTGCCTGTTCGACAACGTCACGCCCGAGATGCGCATCTACAAGGAAGAGATCTTCGGCCCGGTGCTCTCGGTGGTGCGCGCCGACACCTATGAGAGTGCGCTCAAGCTCGCCAACGACCACGAATACGGCAACGGCGTCGCCATCTTCACCCGCGACGGCGACGCCGCGCGCGACTTCGCCGCCCGCGTCCAGGTCGGCATGGTCGGCATCAATGTGCCGATCCCGGTGCCGCTCGCCTACTACACCTTCGGCGGCTGGAAGCGCTCAAGCTTCGGCGACCTCAACCAGCACGGTCCGGACTCGATCCGCTTCTACACCAAGACCAAGACCGTCACCGGCCGATGGCCCTCCGGCGTCAAGGACGGCGCCAGCTTCGTCATCCCGACCATGCAGTGAGGATAAAGCATTGGCCGATCCGGAGATTTTGTTCGAAGAACGCGGCGCGCTCGGCCTCGTCATCCTCAACCGGCCGCAGGCGCTCAATGCGCTCAATCTCGCCATGGTGCGTCAACTTGCCCCGCAATTGCGGGCCTGGGCTGCGGACGATGCGATCAAGGCCGTGGCCATTCGCGGCGCCGGCGGCCGTGCCTTCTGCGCCGGCGGCGACATCCGCGCGCTGCACGATCTCGGTCGCGCCGGCCGCAAGGAAGAGGGCGTTACGTTCTGGCGCGAGGAATACACGCTCAACCATCTCATCGCGACTTACCCCAAGCCCTATGTCGCGCTGATCGAAGGCGTGGTCATGGGCGGCGGCGTCGGCCTGTCGGTGCATGGCTCGCACCGAGTCGCTGCCGAAAAGATCACCTTTGCCATGCCCGAGGTCGGCATCGGCTTCTTTCCCGATGTCGGCGCGACTTATTTCCTGCCGCGGCTGCGGCAGCGCGCCGGCACCTGGCTTGCGCTCACAGGCACGCGACTGGGTCTTGCCGATGCGCTGGCGCTCGACATCGTCACGCATCATGTACGGGTGGACCGTTTCGATCACCTGATCGCTGCGTTGACCGATGGCGAGGGCGTCGATGCCCTCCTGTCCCGCGAGGCGGCGGCGGTGGGTTCGGGCGAGGTGCTTGGTCATCTGCCGGCGATCGAGCGGCTGTTCACCGGGGACAGCGTCGAGGCGATTCTGAAGGCGCTTGATGCCGAGACCGGCGCCGATGCGGAATTCGCTAAGCAGGCGGCCGCGACCATCCGCACCAAATCGCCGACCAGCCTTAAGCTCGCGCTCGAGCAGATGAGGCGTGGCGCAAGGGCCGATTTTGCCGAATGCCTGCGCATCGAGTTTCGTCTCGCTTCGCGCATTCTCGACAATCCGGACTATTATGAAGGCGTGCGGGCCGTCGTCATCGACAAGGACAACAAGCCAGGCTGGACTCCATCCCGAATTGAGGATGTGCAGCCGAGCGTGATCGCAAACCATTTTGCGCAGCTCGGAAGCAATGAGCTGGCATTTCTCAACCTAAACTAATCTCTGAGCCGAGACCTGGCAGATGATTCCTAATTTAAGCGAGGATCGAAACGCGATTTACGAGACGGCGCTCGCCTTTGGTCGGGGGAAACTCGCTCCGTTCGCGATCGAATGGGATGAAAAAAAGCATTTTCCTGTTGATGTCCTACGAGAAGCTGCTTCGCTCGGGATGGGCGGAATCTATGTAAGAGACGATGTCGGTGGTTCTGGTCTCAGTCGCATGGATGCCGCCCTCATCTTTGAAGCTTTATCTATGTCTGATCCTTCGATAGCCGCTTATCTCTCAATTCATAACATGGTTGCCTGGATGATCGACCATTTTGGGGACGACAATCAGCGCAAAACCTTTCTGCCAGCGCTTTGCAGTATGTCAACGCTAGGCAGTTATTGCCTGACAGAAGCTAATGCTGGCTCCGACGCCGCAGCGCTCACAACGACGGCCACGCCTCAGGGTGAAGGCTATCTTATTAACGGAACGAAGCAGTTCATTTCAGGCGCAGGTGCTTCGGAAATATACATCGTTATGGCGCGTACGGGCAGGTCAGGGCCTTCTGGCATTTCTGCGTTTGTGGTGCCTAAGGAAGCGACCGGTATTAGTTTTGGCGTCAACGAACGTAAGATGGGATGGAACGCCCAACCGACGCGCGCGGTCATTTTCGACGAAGTTTTTGTTCCGGTTTCGCACCGCCTCGGCTTGGAGGGCAGCGGATTTAAAATCGCGATGGCAGCCCTCGACGGTGGTCGGCTGAATATTGGTGCATGCTCTATCGGAGGTGCGCAATGCGCTTTCGACAAGGCGCAAGGCTACCTTCGCGAGCGCCGCGCATTTGGGAACGTTTTAGCCGATTTTCAGGCGCTACAGTTTCGTGTTGCTGACATGGCCACTGAGCTGTCTGCTGCGCGCCTTTTGCTTCACGCCGCCGCAACGGCTTACGACCAAAACGATTCGTCAACAACCTTGCTATGTGCGATGGCCAAGCGCTTCGCCACTGACATCGGCTTTAAGGTCGCCAACGAAGCGCTACAACTCCATGGCGGCTACGGCTATCTGAGCGAATTTGGTCTTGAGAAGATCGTACGAGACCTCCGCGTCCATCAAATATTGGAAGGCTCCAATGAGATTATGCGGGTAATTATATCCAGGTCGCTCCTCAAATAGGTCGCGTCGCCTGCCGCATAAACAAAGAGGGACAAGCTATGAGCAAGAGGATTACGTTCATCGGTTTAGGTAACATGGGCGCGCCGATGGCGGCAAACCTGCTCAAAGCAGGGCATATCATCACAGGCTTCGACCTGGATAGAGCTGCACGTGATGCTGCGGTGAGTCGCGGTATTGAGGTTGCAACTGGTGGCGAAGAATCGGTCGAAGGCGCCGACGTGCTCATCACGATGCTGCCCGCTGGTAAACATGTCATGGCCGTGTGGCGGGATCTCGTGCCGCGCTTATCGAAGCGTGCGTTGGCGATAGATTGCTCGACGATTGATGTCGCAAGCGCCACAGGCACCCACCAAATCGCTAGCAGTGCAGGCTGCCTGTCGCTCGATGCGCCCGTGTCCGGCGGTATTTCCGGTGCGACCGCCGCAACTCTGACTTTTATGGTGGGAGGTAACGATGAGGCGTTTGAACTGGCTAAGCCAATACTGGAGATAATGGGAAAGCGGGTCGTTCATTGCGGTGATGCCGGAGCAGGACAAGCAGCGAAGATTTGTAACAATATGATACTCGGCGCATCAATGATCGCCGTGGCGGAGGCGTTCGTCCTTGGCGAAAAGCTAGGCCTCAAACACCAGGCACTTTTTGATGTGGTCTCGACGTCATCAGGACAATGCTGGTCGGTCAACACTTACTGTCCGGTGCCCGGCCCAGTGCCATCATCTCCCGCAAACAATAGTTTTAAGCCCGGATTTGCGGCTGCGTTGATGTTGAAGGATCTTCGGCTTGCGCAGGAAGCTGCGGGTGCGGTCAATGCTGTGACGCCGATGGGTGCTGCAGCAGCCAATCTCTATGCTTTGTTTAATCAACTAGGCGGTGCAGGTACTGATTTTTCTGGAATCATCGATCTCATTCGAGGCCAGTCGCCCAATAACGGACAGACGAAATGAGCTACGAAACCATCATTGTGGAAAGGCAATCACGCGTTGGCCATATCGCGCTCAATCGGCCGAAGGCGCTCAATGCCATAAATAGGCAGATGGCTTGGGAGATCATCTCGGCGGCCAGGGCATTCGACCATGACGCCGATGTAGGATGCATCCTCGTGACAGGTTCGGAAAAGGTATTTGCGGCGGGCGCTGACATTAGGGAAATGCAAACGGCATCTTTCGACGAGATGCAAAAGAGCGACTGGTTCGGCGAATGGGAGGGGTTTACTGCGCTGCGAAAGCCTACGCTCGCAGCAGTATGTGGCGCTGCCCTCGGCGGTGGTTGCGAACTTGCGATGATGTGCGACGTCATCTTAGCTGCCGACAATGCAAAGTTTGGCCAACCGGAAGTCAAGATTGGAGTGATACCCGGCATTGGAGGCACACAGAGGCTTGCGCGGTTAATCGGTAGGACAAAAGCAATGGATCTTTGTCTAACAGGGCGAGTGATGGATGCCTATGAGGCGCTTCAAGCGGGTTTGGTCTCAAGAGTGCTGCCCTCAGACGAACTTATGTCGACTGCGCTGGAGATCGCCGATCAAATAGCGCAAATGCCGCTTCCAGCGGTGATGATGATCAAAGAAAGCATCAAGCGATCTGACGAGCTGTCGTTGTCGGAAGGCGTTCGTTTTGAGCGGCGGCTTTTTCATTCGCTGTTTGCGACGCATGATCAACGTGAGGGCATGACCGCCTTTCTAGAAAAGCGTTCGCCTTCGTTTCAGCACAAATAGCGATGGAGTTTAGCGACTCAATCGCGTTCTCACCCCGTTTCTGGTTTGTTTGCGCCTCGGCCGCAATTTACGAAAGTGGAACACGAAAGGAATAGGATGACACAGAACGTTCGGGTGATCACCCCGTCGCATAACGGACCAAATGCGATTGTGGCTGTTGGAGCGGAAGCTTTTGCGTTTCTTACGGAACGGCAGGCTCAAGTATTGGATAAGCTCGCTTCCGGCTTAACAAACAAGGAGATTGCGTCGGAGCTTGGTGTCTCGACATCCACGATCAAAACTCACGTTTTATTTATTTATCAAAAAACCAGTTGTAGCAGCCGAATTCAGTTGGCTTTGAATTGGCTTCAATTCCGCGGTTTAATTGCTTTCCAAGCGTGAAGACTCGAGGTGCGACAAGCATCATGAGTGGTGCCCAGTTGAGGTGGGATAGATTAGTGAAACATTGCTGAATCCAGCCACTCGATACGTTGTCGCATGCCACACGTCGATTGGCGGGAAGGTGTTCCAAATTAAGAGAACGACCGCAGCGGGACGTCTATAACGGACGCCGCCAGGTGGTACGAGCGGGCTCGGCTACGGCATTAATCTTCCCGCCAAGCTTCTTCCCGAATAGATGCGCCGAGACTCTTTAGCGAGGCCTCGATATTGAGATAGCTGAACAGCGTCTTGCCGTTTCGAATGGCTTCGCGCAGTTTGAGTTCGCCGTCGGATCTACTCCTCGCACCTTTTGCCGCCGCGGCGGCGAGCCTCGGAGGGATCACGAGCACGCCGTCAGCGTCAGCGACGATGATGTCGCCCGGTCTTACGAGCACGCCACCACAAACAACAGGAATGTTGACTGCTCCCATACCCTTTTTGTCGGGATGGGACACGGAAATAGCGGTGGACCATACCGGCGGCCCTATTTCCCGCAAACCAGCAGTGTCGCGCACGGAGCCCTCTACAACAATACCCTCGATTTGCTTTGTCACGGCTTGTACCGCTGCGTTTTCTCCCCAAAGAGCTCCCTGCGTACCCCCGCCATTTGTGAGAACCAGCACGTCACCGGGTTGGGCATAGTAAAGAGCGGTGTGAATCATCAAATTGTCGCCGGGATAGTTGAAGGCCGTGATCGCCTGTCCGACGATGGCGCTATCCGATGAAAGAGGCCTAAGACTTGGCGCCATCAAACCTAGCCGCCCCGCGACGGGCCCCATGGCCTCATGCAAATCAGCAACCGCGAGACCACGAAGACTTGAAATCAGTTCGGGATCCACCCGTTTAATTTGCGTGTAGACGACGGTTTCCATGAAAGACTCCCGCTATGGCGATTACCGCCACGCCGTGGCTGCTTTCGTCGCCGCTAAAGTTCTTCTCGCAGATATGACGAAAATGTCAACGCAAATGCAAACAGCGTCGTTGACAAAACATTGGGTCAACTTGTAAGGCAGAATGGGATGCGATGACCAAGAAGAAAAAAAAACCAAGGCTGTCCGCGAGCTCGATTGCCCGGTCCTGGGACCGAGCAGCCGCTGCAGCAGATATTCGAAAACAAATTTCGGGCCACTTGATCGCGCCTGGCGCGAAAATACGCGAAAGCGATCTTGTGCGGCAATATAAGCTCACTCGCCTTCACGCACGGGAAGTTTTGCACGCGTTAGAAGTTCGTGGGCTTGTAGACGTTATTCCGAACAATGGCGCGGTGGTTAGGAAGCTAGAACTCGATCAGGTGTTCGAGTTATATGACGTCCGCGAGGTGCTTGAAGGTCTCTGCGTCCGCCTTGCCACTCAGCGAGGATCGACTTCTCAATGGCAGGTTTATCTGAAGGACTATAAAGCTATCGAGGACAAGGCTAGAGCCGGAGACATTGAAGCGTTTGAGTCGCTGTTTCTTCGATTGCGTCAAGATATGCTGAAGACGGCAAATAACCCGTTTTTGAGCGAGATGCTGGACACGGTTTTTGATTATACAGCCATCACGATGCGTCGGGTCATGGTGCTACCTGGAAGGGTCGTCGATGCGATAGAGCAACAGTCTGAGATGCTAGTTGCTATGATTGATGGAAACGCAGACCTTGCGGAAGAACTACGTCGTCGAAACATAAGAAGCGCTGTGGCTACTCTTCAGAAATACCAGCGATTTGTTGTCTAGAGAAAAAGCAGTCTCATGAACCTGGCTGTGTTGCAAACGCGCAAATTCGTCGTGTGTGGGCAACAGCACGTCTACTTGCGTTGCGACGTAAGCAAACGAGAGCGCGACAGATAATATCGCGGTGGCTGCAGCTTAGGCCAATGCGACAACGCGGACAGCTAGTTTTAGAATCGCAGCGTTTGACGTGTGCTGAATCCACTCTGCTTTCGCCTTTTCAACGCGCGGCGTTCAATGCGTGGACCCACCAGGCGAATTCGTCGAGCATGGTGTTGGCGCTGGCATTGAGATAGTCGATCTCGGCAAGCGTCTTCTCACCCTTCATGACCGCCATGAACGGCTCCATGTTGATGTGCACGGCGTTGCGGGTCGGCGCCATCTGCAATTCGACCGTCATCAGCCGCAACTGCTCGACGGCGCGCGCACCGCCGACGCCGCCATAGCCGACGAAGGCCGCGGGTTTACGGTTGAACTCCTTATAGGCGTAATCAAGCGCGTTCTTCAGCGCGCCGGTGATGCTGCGATTATACTCAGCGACGATGAAGAGCAAACCGTCAAGCTCGGCGAGCTTGGCGCTCCAGCGGCGCGCGACTTCATTCTCAGGCGTTCCCCGGGACGGCGACTTCGCCTCGGCAAACAGCGGCAAGTCGAAGTCGCGCAGGTCTACGACTTCAAAATCCATGTCTGTGCGCTTCGAGGCGAGTTCATGGATCCACTGCGCAGGCTTGTCGGCAAAGCGGTGCGCTCGGATGGAGGAGATAACGATGCCGATTTTGGGCTTGTTCGACGTGGTCATGGGAACTCGCTGCCGTATGGTATAATTCGGTAACTCTTTCCAGCACAGTGGGATCCGAAGCTTGGAATTCACGTGACTTGAAGTCGCGG
>JADMIO011385281.1_pt1 | contig 126802 bp, 105 predicted proteins | sample 8958161 | NCBI WGS metagenome assembly JADMIO01 (sample SAMN16585339, study PRJNA669376) | soil metagenome | isolation source: Crop rotation soil | place: USA: Cullars Rotation, Alabama | collected 2011
GCGACAACTTGTCCACGTGGAATTCTAAGCTTAGGATCCCAATGTGCTGGAAAGATGGCAAACCGATAAGAACGATTACAATCCTTAATGGAATCAAGACAAAGCTTCCTGCCAATAAAATTGTGTATGACAAAGCATGTGATCTTGTTGAAAACAAAGTGACTCAAAGCTATTTTTCAAAAACTTCCATTGATGGTAAAAAAGGTTTTAAAGCCAGCTATTGGAACAGCCGCGACAGATCGGGCAGTATTGTTACTACAGATCAAATTGCAAATCCATTGAAGTTAACAACCGCAGGCGATCACGAATTTGCATCCGGAGTAAAACTGGTTGGTTTCTCTGCTCTATACGAAACAGAATTTGTACCATCAGAAACCGAAGAAATTGTTTTCAAAGTTGGTGCGACCGGCCATTTCGAATTATTAGTGAACGGAACTCAAATTAACAGGTTTGACAACTGGCGTACACTTCCAACAAGAGTTCCTTATAAAGTGGAGCACGGTAAGACATACAAAATTGAGATCAGGTATGCACAGTTGAATAACTGGCAGGCGAATCTTGAATTTGACTTTGGAAAAGAACTTGATATTGATTTCTCGACCCTCATTAATAAGTTGAAAGGAATCGATATCGTAGTATTCGCTGGTGGACTTTCTACCTTGCTCGAGGGCGAAGAAATGCCTGTATCGTATCCTGGTTTCAAAGGCGGTGATCGTACAGATATTCAATTACCGGCGGTGCAGCGCAACTGTTTAAAAGCGTTGAAAGAAGCCGGCAAGAAAGTGATCTTCGTTAATTGCTCTGGTTCTGCTATCGGACTGGTTCCCGAAACTGAAACCTGTGATGCGATTCTCCAGGCATGGTATGGCGGAGAGTCAGGAGGACAAGCTGTTGCCGATGTTTTATTTGGTGATTATAATCCTGCAGGAAAACTTCCAATTAGTTTTTATAAAGACACCACTCAACTTCCGGGTTTTGAAAATTACTCAATGAAAGGAAGAACCTATCGCTACATGACCGAATCGCCTCTGTTTCCATTTGGATATGGATTGAGTTATACGAGTTTTTCAATTGGCGATGCGCGGCTTAGCAGCAATCAAATCAAAAGCAATGAAGGACTTCAAATGACAGTACCTGTTACCAATACAGGTAAAAGAGATGGAACCGAAGTGGTGCAGGTTTATGTTCGTAAACTGGATGATCCGAGTGGACTAACAAAATCGCTTAGAGGTTTTAAAAGAGTTGATGTAGCCAAAGGAAAAACAGTTAACGCAGTTATTGATCTCCCTAATTCTGCGTTTGAATTTTTCGATGAGAGCGTTGGGCAATTACATGTAGCAGCTGGTGAGTACCAAATATGGTATGGCAATAGTTCTGATGCGAAGGATTTGAAGATGGTGAAGGTGAGGGTGGAGTAAACTGGTCTCCTAAATTGGTTTTGCGTTATTGGAATAGTCGCACAGAGCAAAGGAGAGAAGGAGTAAGGAAGTTATTCCTATTTTTTTCTCTTGCTCTCCTTGGCTCTGTGCGCTATTTTATCTAACCAGCAACTACCAGAAATAACAATATAACATTGATTGAGGTCGTTTATCATTCTAATGCATCTGGCAACGCAGGGTTTAAAAAAACCACTTATGAAATACATCGGATTGATATTGACGATTTTGATCTGTACGATTGGTCATGCGCAGGAAATCAAGGATCGTACAATTTTAGTTTCGAACGTACCCCTTCCCGCCTACATCGGTGGAACGTTTACACAAGACTATTTTTTTGATGGCAGGAACCGTTATGATTCAATACACGAAACGGGGTTATGTTGGTTGAAGATCAGACTGATGAAGGATCTGAGTTTAACTGGAGTAGAGGTTAGTCCGGGAACCAATTCGAGACTGGTTGATTACTTTAAACAAACCTTATTGGAAACGAAGGGCAAATGGAAAGTTTCTAACGAGCTGCAAATACGTGATAGTTTGATCATAATTATCCCGGTTTCCTATGGACTTATATTTAATAATGGCAAACAAAAGATCGTTACACCTCATCCCTGGGAGACTGTAGGATTTTTATCGCCCTCAAAGGCACCAACCAGGACATTTATTTACCCGCAAATCACCTGTGCTAATTATTTCATTGAGCCGGGAAATAATGATGACGTCGTACCTCAGAAGACGAGCGGGGATACAATGAATCAGAAAATTTTCATGTCGAAATTCATGATCACGCATTAATTAACAGTGACTGTGTATTCAACTCAGCTAATAGTGTGGAATAGTGATTTGCACTATATTTAAATGGCAATTTCTATCCCCCGCACGATCAAACACATTGCGATGCTGAGATTGAATAAACTTTATGCCGACGACGACAAGATCATAGCAGCTGAAATGATCCGATACCTTTTATTCTATTGTGCGACCATTGTTGTTCTTTCGCTCTGTACTTATTTTTTGGATTTGTTTTTTGCTGCAAAGTATGATGGAGGTCATTATCAAAATGATTTCATACTCCAGTACGTTCCGTTTTACATGATTGTGGGCTGGATGGTTTTCCCGCTGTCCATCGCCTACAATTACCTGATAAACCACATTGTTCCCAAAAACCTGATCTGGAGGATCTGCACAGGAATATTTTGCGCTCTGATCTTTGGAATGTTCCTAAGCGGAAACTATAGCTGGGGCGACTATCTCGGTCCGCATAGGGAAATAAAAAACGTTTTAGCGCAGGGATTGACAGGATTATTTATAGAGCTGCTCCGTTTCTGGGTGGTTCGAGTGCGTGTGAGGAAGCGAATGGATGAAATGCTGTGAACGAACAAGTTTAAGTTGTGTGGTTTGGCGGCTGCAACTCTGTCCAATCGATCCCTGAATTTATCTAAGAATGAAATTGTAGCCGAATCTTGATCCATTGTAAGGAGAAGCGCTTCATAAAGATCCATCACGATTTTTAGTAAAATGTCCAATTATAAATTCAACTTTTATGGGATTCAAAGAACAAGCTAGTCAGCATTTAAGGCGCTTTAAAGAGAACATTCTGAAGGTTAGCGAATATGATGCGTTTCCTCACATGCTGACCGACCAAGATGCGCTCAAGGGGCTGAATTTTTATCATTCATATCCGGGATTCATGGAAGCCGTAAGGCGCAGGTATAAAAGTTTTCGGCGGCCAATGTACAAGAACATGCTTCGGAGTGAACATATTCCATTCAATTTTTTTGTTCCCTTGCATTGCAACCTAACGGATGAACGTGTGTCAATATTCTTTAAAGAGGTATTTCCAAATTTAGATATTCAGCAATTGCAGTCTATCGAGATTGAAAAATCCCCGGAAAAAAAAGGAGCGATGGGCAAGGGACATCAATACCTCGATGATAACACGTCTTTCGATGTACTCGTCCTTTATCAATCGTCCAACGGCTTGGAAGCTTTGGGAATTGAAATAAAATACACGGAGAAAAGCTACCCTTATGGTGACCTGGAACGAGAAAGAATGTTTTCATGGAGCTCTCTTTACCACAAAAGACACATCAATTCCGGTATTTATAAGCCCAATACAATTCCGATTCTCATAGAACCCAAATTGAAACAGCTTTGGAGAAATCACTTACTTGGCTTGGCTATGATTCAGAATGGGGATATCAAGCGGTTTACATCAGTTCACATGTATCCTAACGGAAATACTTATCAAGCACAAGCAGCTAAAGAATACTTAGACCTGCTTCAGGACGAATGCAAAAGCACTTTTCATGCTTTAACGTTCGAGGAGTTCATTGTAATCGGCCAAGAGGTTTTTAATGAAGACCCACCACGGAAACATTGGTTCGAATACCTCGAGCAACGTTATTTGTTCTGAATTTGCTTTGGCATCAAAGCTGACCTAATCTTCCCAAATCTTGATTCTTCGTGATGCCACATCCACATGAGGCTATCAAATTCTTCTTCTACCCATTGGCAACTATTGAACGAGAAACCGTAATGAATATATCCGTTAAACCCTTCACCACATTGAATAGAAATTTGAAGACGGTCACCTTCTCTCTGGTTCAGGATGGTATCAAATGCATCCCGTTTGTTTATCCGCTTTAGAAGCTGTTCTCGATTGTAGTTGTTCGTTCGGTCATCAATGGAGTATGGAAACATAGGTTGACCAATAACAATATGGTCTTTGCCTTCAACAAATCGATGAAACACCCAATAATGCTTCAACATTTCTGTAGAGGAGGCTGAACAAGTGCAAAATTTAATCTTATCAGAGACCCGACACATGAGCTCAATATAATAAATTACTTTTTCCATGCCTTCAATCCGAATAATGATTTGACGATTTGATAATGCTTGAAATGCTTCTCCACTTGCCGAAACAGGTGCTGCCTGCCTTACTTCATCTTTATTCATAACGCGCCCTTCACAACAGGCACACAAATTATAAATCTTAATAATTTCCTCGACTGTAAGTCATGCATCACTTGAAGAAGCATTGTTTGGTGGGGAATTTTAGTCTACGACGACTCTTTCCTGACTGGGATGGGCACAGTGGAGGGTTATTGGACACCGACGTTGTCAGAAGAGGGAAGATGAATCAAAGGCACACGCAAAAAAATAGTATAGCTTATTGGAGGTTAGCTCAGCTGATTCAGAGGATGTGCGCGTGTTGATTCTAAAAAAACATTTTCGGGCAGCGCAAGTAAAGGCAACTCGGGTGCAAATAAAAAAGGGCTACATCTCTGTAACCCTTATCCATACCGTGATTCAAGTGGTGGGAGTTGACGGGTTCGAACCGCCGACCCTCTGCTTGTAAGGCAGATGCTCTGAACCAGCTGAGCTAAACTCCCTTTTGTTTTGGGGAGTGCAAAAATAAGGGCTGAGGCCCTAAGGAAAAAAATATTTTCACAAATTCTTCTTAATTGCCAGGTTCTGAGCTGTCCCATTATAATATAGCGCACAGAGCAAAGGAGCAAAGGAGAAAAGAAGTGTCCTACTCTTTCACTCCTTTGCTCTGTGCGATCAATTTCAGGTGCAATAACAAGTTTTAATTTTTCAAGACACCTCCGTGCTCCTCCCTGCCCAAAGCATCGGCCTTCGGACTAATACCCAATGCCAATTACCAAAATACCTAACCCACTTATTCCCAACTCCCAACAACATCCTCCCATCCAATTTTTCCTTAACTTAAACTCCAATTACACTACTGCTTTATGAAAAGGTGCCGCTCTCTTTTGTTTCTGACGCTGTCGCTTTTTGGAGTTCAGTCGCTCCACAGCCAAAGCACAATGATCAAGGGCTTTGTGGATGTAAATACAATCTACCAGGATAATAAAGTTTCTTTCAATCTCGGCGAGCAAGATCTCTTTATCAATTCCGAACTCAATGATCGTTTTAGTTTTCTTGGAGAGACAGTCTTCAAATTTTCACTCAGTTCGCCCACAACTTTTGATATCAGCATCGAACGCGTGGTGTTGAAATACAATTTTGCAGGCAACAACAACTTACTGTTTGGGAAACATCATACGCCTATCAACTATTGGAACGATACTTATCATCACGGCCGCGTATTTTTTCCAACTATCGGAAGACCCTTGCTCTTCGATGATGTCTTCATCCCGCTCCATACAACGGGGCTTGGCGTGCAAGGCATGAATCTTACCGATATAAAATTTGGCTACGATGTGATGGTGGGTAATGGAATTGGTTCAAATGATTTTGCCGATAACGACAAGTACAAATCAATCACCGCTGCAGTGCATATCAAACCTGCAGATGGACTCAGGATCGGAGCTTCATATTATCACGATAAGATTTCACAAGGCGCCAAATTGCATGATGGACATGTGCTGCCAAAACAAGTAGAGCAACAATTGCTCACTGGTTCGGTAGCGTACTTCGGAAAAAAATTTGAGTTTCTTTCTGAGGCAACCGGAGCATTCAACAACACAGATAGTACGGGCAAACAAAGCAATTTGGCGATGTATGCTTACACTGGTTTAAAGATCAAAGAGAAACTAATTCCATACCTGCGTTTCGATTATCTGAATTATGCCGACAAGGATTTATTTTTTATGGAAGGCGATGCAATTTCGATTACAGCAGGCATTCGTTATGTGATCAATTACCTGGCAGTGGTGAAGCTGGAATATGCGCGTTCGAAACGTGACCTCGCACCGGCAGTTGATAAGGTGGCCATGCAGGTGGCGATCGGTTTTTAATTTCAAAGATTACTACATGAGAACTCTCAGCTACATATTTTTTATAGTCTTGTTTTTCCAGGCAAATATTCTAAAAGCCCAGGATGCGCCGCTTGTAATTGTTTCGCATACAAAAGGCGCGCCTGCAGAATTAAAATTGAATGCACTTCGCTCTATTCTTTTAGGTGAAAGACAAAGGTGGCCCGACGGAACAAAGATTACCATAGCCCTGATGAAAACAAATACGCCTACAGGTATCAGTACGTCAAAGAAAATTTACAATATGAGTCCTGATGAATTGAACAAATACTGGCTGGCACTTGTGTTCCAGGGAAAGGGAACAGCTCCGATGTTTTTCAATTCAACTGCAGAACTGGAAAATTATATTGCAACAACTCCTGGGGCAATCGGTGTAACGATGGCGGGAAGTGGTGGAAGAACATTGACGATCGATGGAAAAAAATCTCTTTAACAGATGCGCATCAATTTAAAAACAAAGATCTGGGTTACCGTGCTCGCCATCGTGGTGATGTTTGCATTTTTTATCCTGTATTATTTTCCTGCGCAGCAAGAACAACATCTGCTCACCAATTATAACAAAGAAGTACAAAACCTCGCGAACACAGTAGCGCTCGGTGTGAAGATCGCGCTTAAGGAACAAAATTTCGAAGGCGTGCAAACCGCAATGGAATACGTAAAAGGCGATCCGCATCTTGCGTTTATCAGCCTGGTGCAGACAGATACCATGTGGAATAATCCGCATACAGTATTTCAGCTCAGGCAAACTATTTTTAAAACCTATCCGGAAACTGCGAAGGTGTCAACATCTATTCAGAGCAGTGATTCACTTGTGGTGAAAAATGCGAGCTTTCAAACTCCGATCATGAATGGTGGAATCCTGCTTGGTTTTACAACGGATGAAATTATACAGAACAAAAGACAGATCCGATTGACTTCACTCATCGTAAGCCTGATCGTATTTGTCATTGGTATCATCATTGGTTTTTGGCTGGCAAGAAATATCTCTGTTCCAGTTCTTGCATTGCGGGATGCAGCTAATAAAGTGGGAGAGGGCGATCTTACACAACGCGTAACTAAAATTCACCGCGACGAAATAGGTGAACTCGGCATCGCATTTAATAAAATGGTTGATGATCTTGCAAGAGCACAAAAGCAAGTGTTCGACAGAACGCAGGACCTGGTGATTGAAAAGAAAAAGTCGGACGAGTTGTTGTTGAATATTCTACCAGCGGATACCGCCGATGAATTAAAACTAACAGGCAGTGCAAAAACAAAACATTTTCAGTCGGTAACTGTTCTCTTTGCTGATTTCAAGGGCTTCACCCGCCTGAGCGAAAAACTAAACCCTGATAGTCTGGTCACAGAACTGAATTATTTCTTCAGTGCTTTCGACCAGATCGTTGAGAAATATAATATTGAAAAGATCAAGACGATCGGCGACGCCTACATGTGCGCCGGTGGCTTGCCTGTGTCGAATGAAACACATGCTGCAGATGTGGTGAAAGCAGCAATTGAAATGAGAAATTTCATACAGCAACATCGTTCACCTGAAGCGGATCTCCTGTTCGAGATACGTATCGGAATTAACACTGGTTCAGTGGTCGCTGGCATCGTTGGCCTCCGCAAGTTTGCTTATGACATCTGGGGAGATACGGTGAATATTGCTTCACGCATGGAAACAAGCAGTGAACCTGGAAGGATTAATATTTCAGGGTCCACCTATTCGTTGATCAAGAACGAATTCAATTGTACGTACAGAGGCAAGATCAACGCAAAGAACAAGGGAGAAATCGACATGTATTTTGTAGACGGCCCGAAGCAAACTGAAAATATTTCTGCACCTGCTGAACAATTTGACGATAAAGCTGTAGTATAAAAAGAATTATTATTTTGGGCTGAATTAATGGTAGACATTCAAAAAATACAAACGCATGTCCTGAATAAGCTGGAAGCACATCTTCCATCTTACCTGACCTACCATAATATTTTTCACACTACAGATGTTTTGGAACAGTCGCTGATCCTCGCAAAAGAAGAAGGCATCGAATCTGCGGAGGATCTGTTTCTGCTGCAGGTCAGCGCGCTCTATCATGATGTTGGTTTTGTGCAGGCCTACGATGGCCACGAAGAAACCAGTTGTGAGATTGCAGCCATCGAACTTGGAAAGTTTGGCCTTGATGAAAAACAGATAGCAATTGTATCAGGAATGATCCGCGCGACGCGTATTCCTCAAAGTCCGAAAACTATTTTAGAGCAGGTGATTTGCGATGCAGACCTTGACTATCTCGGACGATCAGATTTTTATACGATCGGTGAAGGATTATTTAAAGAGTTTCTGCACCAGGGCATAGTTCATAATGATATGGAATGGAACCAGCTTCAAATAAAATTTCTGGATGCTCACCGGTATTTTACAAAAAGCGCTAACCTGAAAAGAGAATCGGTCAAACAACAACATCTCCGTGAAGTGAAAAAGAAAGTGCCGGTTGGCTAAACGGTGAGTTCAATATTTTTCAGGTTGCTTGCTCTCAACCTTTTGGAAAGTGTCTTCAGAATTCCCTTCAACACATTTGCATTGCTCATGATGATTTCATAAAACGATTCCTGTCCAAGCTTGAGCACAATGCAATCTTCCATTGTTGTAGCACTCGCAGAGCGGGTTTCTGCATCAAGTACGGAAAGCTCGCCAAGTATTTCATTGTCGTCGAGCACAGCAAATATTCTTTCACCGTCATGAATGCGGATCTTCCCTTTGTAGATAAAGTACATGCAATTTCCCTGGTCGCCTTTTGAAAAAATGGTAGTGTTGGATTCAAAGAATTCCTCTTCCAGCATGTCGGCCAGCTCTAACAATTCTTTTTCGGAAGTATCCTGGAAAATGGATGACGATTTAAGAATGATAACCTTCTCAATTAGCAACATAGGCCGGTCTATTTAAGAATGGATAATACATATTGTTTAGTTTCTTTCAATAGCGTTTCTTCATCTGCTGATATGTTCCGGGCTATGGACAAAGCTGCTTCTTTGCTGAGAATCCTGGGCGAAAGATACACAGCCAGCGACTGACTCCAGTAATCAAAGATGTTTTTTTCGCTTCCCGCTACCTGGTGGATCACTTCATACACGTCAATAGGTTTCTTCTGATGAACATGCTCCTGTCTTTTGAGGTCATGCGTGAGATCGATAAAATAGATCAGTAAAGAGAAATATTTTTTTGGAATCGTCATCTCAAGCAGTTCAATTCCATTGGCTACGCGGGTTGTATTGTCTGTATTATACACTTCGATAAACTGGTCTATTTGATCGCTGTTGTACAAAAGCGAGAAAGCCTTTAGCACGGTCTCGACATCCTGCTGGACTTCGGACATGAGCGCTCTTTCGAGCATCTGTGCCGGTTTATTATGATGCAGACCTGCGAAGCAATTGACCTTGATGCGCATGTTTTCCAGTTGGGTCATGGCCCAGTTTTCGATCTTGTCACTGATATGATTTATCCCCGCTTTTTTTCTCCACATGGCATCGATGATTCTGTCGGTGCCACGTCCTCCATCCAGGAATATTTTCACCAGGTATTTATCTGAATTTGGTCCTTTGATTCTTGCAGCGGCCTTGATGATATGATTATGAATTTTTGCAGGGAAAGTGATAGAAGGAACCATGTCATCTTCAAATGCTATGTCTCCATAGTTCACCAGCATTCTTTCAAACGAATAGAATGCTTTCATTGCAATGCAAGCCGTGACAAGTGTTGTAAAAAGTTGTCGCTCCTGCAATTTGCCACCGGTCTCAATTGCCATTCGCCTTATCTCCTGGGAAGGATGTTCTGACAGTCGCTCAATAATTCTCACAAACGCTATAGCCGGTTGCTCTTCGATCATCTCCAACGCAAGTTTCACTTCGGCCGGGTCGTTGCTGAATGAAAAGCTGTCCACCTGTTCCAACACGAATGCAGCAGCATCTTCATCTTTTTTTAATGATAGCCCTGATAAAGCTGCCTTCGTGTTTTTTTGGTCAAGGCGGGAAATAGAATTTTCCCACGAAGCCTTATCAGAAGTATCGAGATAATACAATGCCTTGTACAATGAAGGGCTGTTAAATTCTGCAGTGCTTATTTGTTTTTTTATGATCGGTAAAGCGCTGCTCATGTGGTTGCTGATCACCCGTTCAAGTACATATTCTTTTACACGTGTAGACGGATTGTTTTTTAGATGATCCAGCAACAGTTTGAAAGCATCGGGGTGACAGGACCTTTCGAGCAGGTTGAGTGCATGTATCACTTCAAGCGGATTGGAACTGTTTGATTTTTGAATGAGGATCTCAGAAACTGCTTCGTCGTTCAAAAAAAGTTCAGCGCCCGTAAAATATCCACGTCTCAGTGAATTGATCAGCGTTTGCATGTATTCGTGTCGAACAAGAAAAACAGCGCCAACCCATAGGAACAGAAAAAGAAACATCGCCTTTGAAAGAAACATGATTGAAACATCCGCACGGCTCTGCAGGTAAAAAAGCAGGAAAATTCCAACGGCGAGCAAAGCAACAGGAAAGGTGTATCCCTTCGCAACAAGATGTCCCTTCAGACGGTCATGCGGATTGAGTGGTTGAAAGAGTACAAAGAAAACTGGTTCCTGCACGGTTGATCTAAGGATCTCAATCAGCAAGACCATTGCACCAAAAAGATATAATGGTGCGCCTGCTTTTCCCCCGAATAATATAACAAAGGCATTGATCACTAATAAGAGGATTGGTGTGATCATAAGAGAATTCAGCAGACCAATCTTTGAAATCATACGGCTACTTAGCAACACTTTGATCAGGATGGCAAAGACTCGTCCGCCGGCAAAAAACACAGCGACAAATGCAGCAAGTTCTTTTTGTTCTTTGTACTTCAATTTGATTTCTGCAAGAAATGTAAAGTCGACAAAGAGAAAGATCGTATAGGCGATCAATGAAACAAGTGCAATGAACAGAACCAGTTTGCTCTGAAACACCTGGAGCAATTTGTCGCCGATATAAGAAGTTTTTTTATGCGCAATGGAATGATGGTTGTGTTGTTGAACATGACTGCCATGCTCCATTTGCATACCTGGCCTTTTCAATACGAGCCAGCAGCAGGCAAGACTTCCAATGGGTATCCATAAAAGATTTATGATGCCGATCACATGAACCAGTATGGAGACGAAAACATATCCAAGCATCTTGGCAGGAATATCACCAGAGCCAACAACAGAAAAAACTCTTTTGCTTTCTCTCACATTAAAATGAAGCGCTGCCAATCCCCAGAAAGCGTAACCGATCAGCATATAGATCAAAACATTCCATGCAGCGAGTAACATGATGAGCCAAAGGGCGGCGTAAGCTTTTAATGCAATCCAAAACAGCAGGGTCGATACCATTGAAAACAGTACAACAATTTGAAGAAGTTTTGAAGGCGAAAGCTTCTCTTCATAATAAGCATATACTTTATTGAAGAACAGGATGAGCAGGGCCGATATGATAAATACTTTCGGAAGATCATTGATAGCGAAGGCCGAAAGGAATAAGGTGAGCGATCCGGTGTAGAGAAATGCTGTGGCAACGCCAAGCACGAACTGAACCAGGAAAAGTTGTTTAACTAAATGAGCTTCGTTGGGTTTAATATTGAGTAAAGGCAATACTCTCTTCAACATGTGCAAGGTTTTGGGCAAGCGTCCGGGCTAGCGGGTCCAATTTACTGAGAATTGAAATAGGCGGCCCGCGATTGGTGCAAAAAATATCAATACGGCGGTGGGCGGGAATATCGAATATCGAACAAGGAATATCCCTGCCTGTCGGCAGACAGGGAATGTCGAAGTTGGTTCGGCGCTTCACTAAAGGCTCTTCGAATTTTCAGTCGACCCTCCGCGCGAACTTGTCATCCTGAGCCGCAGGCGAAGGAACTGAATATCGAATATCGACAAGGAATATCGAATCATGAAGTTGGTTCGGCGCTTCACTAAATCCTCTTCGAGTTTTCAGCTGACCCTCCCCGCGAACTTGTCATCCTGAGCCGCAGGCGAAGGAACTGAATATCGAATATCGAACAAGGAAAAACGAATAACGAAGTTAGTACGACGCTTCACTAAACCCTCGTCGAGTTTTCAGCTGACCCTCCTTGCGAACTTGTCATCCTGAGCCGCAGGCGAAGGAACTGAGGCAATATAGAACAGGAATATCGAATCATGAAGTAAACGTCGAAGTTGCCTTCGACATTCGATATTCCTTGTTCGATATTCGATATTCCCTCAATTCAGCTGCACCACCGGCAAACGATAGTTCTGTCCGTCCCAGATGATCAGTTCATTGATGTCGAGTTTCCAGTATTTGCGAAAGGGAGATTTTGAAAGAAGTTTTCTTGCTTCGGTTTTTGAACTGGCGTTCATAGTAACCCAAACAGTTTGTATTTCCATGCTTACCGCGTAATGTTCTATCACCTGGTCTTCGATCAGTTTGTTGATATACTTGCGGTGTTCAGGAATGATAGTCATCGCCTGCTCATTCCATTGAAATTCTATCGTCACAAGGTATTTGTTCATCTTATACTCCTGCTATATAACGTTCCAGTCTACAATTTTATTAGCCCACTCTTCTCTGAATGGTGTGTTAATCCTGATATAGTTATCCGTATATCCTTCCATCATTCCTTTCTTATCAAAGCCCTCGAATAATACTTTCCTGGTTTGTCCACGATGCTGTTCCGTAAAATATTGCATCTTCATAAAACTAAGATTGCGCAAAATTTTATTGCGTTCATGCCTGCTGTTAACAGGAACAACCGGTGTGATCTCAAGCGCCTTGGTATTATCTCTTTCCGAATAAGTAAACACATGCAAATATGAAACATCCAATTCGTGTAAGAAGTTCAGTGTGTCATTAAAATGCGCATCTGATTCTCCAGGAAAGCCTACGATTACATCCACCCCGATCGCACAGTGTGGCATCAAAGATTTGATCATGTCAACCTTTTCCGCATACAACTCACGTTTGTACCTGCGACGCATTAATGCAAGAATTTCATTGCTGCCGCTTTGTAAAGGAACGTGGAAATGCGGCATGAACTTTTTGCTTCGCGATACAAATTCAATGATCTCATTGGAAAGCAGGTTTGGTTCGATCGAGGAAATCCGGTAACGTTCAATGCCCTCCACTTCGTCGAGTTCGCGAACGAGATCGTAAAAATTTTCTTCATTTTTTTTCGCGCCCGCCGGACCTTTCCCAAAATCGCCAAGGTTAACACCTGTCAGCACAATTTCTTTCACGCCGTTTGCCGCGAGTTGTTTTGCATTGCGAATGACGTTAGAAATACTATCACTCCTGCTTTTCCCACGGGCCATTGGAATTGTACAAAAAGAACAGGTGTAATCACAACCGTCCTGCACTTTCAAAAATGTGCGCGTACGATCATTGAGTGAATACGATGCATTGAATCCGCTTACGTCTTCAATATCGCAACTGCTGATCTTAGCTGAATCTGTTTTAGTGAGGTCGCGCAAATGATTGGCGAGATTGAATTTTTCTGCCGCACCCAGTACAAGATCAACTCCGGGAATTGAAGCGATCTCTTTTGGTTTTAACTGCGCATAACATCCTGTTATCACAACAAGACTTTCTGGGGCCTGCCGTTGAATGCGACGCACCAGGTGCCTGCATTCCTTGTCCGCATTTTCGGTAACGGAGCAGGTGTTGATCACATACACGTCGGCCGCGTCGTCAAACGATCTTCTCGCAAAACCTTCGGCTTCCAGCTGGCGTGAAAGGGTAGAAGTTTCGGAGAAATTGAGTTTACAACCGAGCGTATGAAAGGCAACTGAACGCTGTTTTACCATGGACCGGCAAAGATATAGTAGTTTGGGGTTTGTCTCCTTCGCTTCGCTATGACGACCGGAGATGGCTTGTGGTTTGGGGTTGTTTCTGGTTGCCGGTTGCTAGTTGTTTAAATCTGGTAGATCAGTTCTGGTGCCTCGTTACTGGTTGACGGTTTACATCGGAGAGACTTTCAATAGGGGAGTGTTTAAAGAATTCTGAGAACTAAACCAGCAACTAGAAACCAGCAACCAGTAACCAGTAACCAGCAACCAGAAGAAATGTTAAAATTGCTAATCTTGTATTTCAAATCATCTGATGAGAACAAGCCGGGTCAGTTTTACACTGGTTATTATTCTTTTATTTCTCGCCATTTTCATATGGAAGCGGAGCCATGAACCGCAGGCCAGGGAAGCATTTGACCGGCATCCTTCCCAACTTCAATACACAAAACATGCTTTGTGCAGGATGGATTGTCGGCACATTAGTGAAGATGATATTATGGAGATCATGCACGATGGGATTATTAATTTTTACAACAGCAACAGAAATGATAAACCCTGTCCTACGTATGCATTGCAGGGCGAGACCAGTGATGGAAAAAAGTTACGCGTGATTTTCGCGCAATGTAACAAGGAAACCAGGGTGGTGACCTGTTACAACCTGCGCGAAAATTTTGAATGTCATTGTCCGGGTGATTAGCAGGGACACGCTTTATATTTCAGATTTTGCATTTTAGATTCTACATTCACGACCCCAATGACGCGCATTCTTTTTAAGCCCTTCCATTTACTATACGTTTTGTATGCATTCGCTGTATTCGTTGCGCTGATGATCTTTGTTTTTATCTGGTCATTATTGGTTTTACCATTTGGAAGAATCAGGGGGGGCAATCTTGTTTATGCCGGATGCATGGCCTGGGCCGACATTTGGTTTGTGCTTGTGTTCATCAGGCATAAAAACATTTTTATCGAAAGACCGAGAGAAGGTCAGTCCTATATTTTTGTCTCGAATCATATTTCTTACCTCGATTCTGCAGTCATTCCCAAAACTTTTCGTCACCCGATTCGTCCATTGGGTAAGGTTGAAATGGCGAAGATTCCCATCTTCGGATTTATCTATCGGAACGCAATTGTTACCGTTGACAGAAGCAGTGTAGCCAACCGCGCGAAAAGTGTTCAGATATTGAAATCTGTTTTGAGAAAAGGCATTTCGATACTTGTTTTTCCTGAAGGCACTTTCAATACTACACATCGGCCATTGAAAGATTTTTATGATGGTGCATTTCGCATTGCAATTGAAACTGGAACACCAGTCAAACCTGTTGTGCTTCTTGACACATATTCCCGAATGAACTACAAGACCATTTTTTCTCTCAATCCAGGAAAAAACCGTGCAGTGTTTCTGCCTGAAGTAAGTGTTGAAGGACTCACACTGAACGATGCAGCCATGCTGAAGGAAAAGGTTTTCCGGGTGATGGAAGATGCATTGATTGAATATCGTGCTGGGTGGATTGACAAGCAATGATCGCACAGAGCAAAGGGGGTAAGGAGGAAGAGAAACCCTAGCCCCGCCCGACTCGGGTTAAAACTCCTCTTTTGCTCCTTTCCTCTGTGCGCCACTTCCAACTCTAACGTCTATTTTTACAGCTTGATGTTTGCTGAAGTGATCATACCGTTGGCCCTCCCAAAAAATTATACCTGGCGCGTACCTGAAGCGATGCAGGATAAATTATTAGTGGGTTGCAGAGTTGAAGTAAACCTCGGCAAAAACAAAAAATACGCAGGCATTGTAAAACGTATTCATACCGACAGTCCATCCTTCGAAGCAAAGGACATCATCAACATTCTCGATCCTGAACCGGTGATACAACCTTATCAACTACAATTCTGGGAGTGGATGTCCGACTACTACATGTGCACAGAAGGCGAAGTGATGGCTGCAGCATTGCCCGCACATTTTAAACTCTCAAGTGAGACTATTCTCGTTTTTAATGAAGAATATGGAGATGATTTTTCAGATCTTGACAATGAAGAATATCTCGTGGCTGAAGCACTGCTGATGAAACATGAACTAAGACTTACGGAAGTTCAAACGATCCTCGATGTAAGCCATGTTTATCCAATCGTAAATCGACTGATTGTAAAAAAAGTTTGCTTCGTGTGGGAGAGTTTGAAGCAAACATTCAATCCCAAAAAAGAAAGTTTCGTTTTACTCAGACATGAATATGACAACGAGGATAAACTTTCAGAACTATTAAATAACTGGGGGCGTGCGCCAAAGCAAATGGAACTGTTGCTCGCTTACCTGCACCTGATGAAGACGCAGGGAGAAGTGACGAAGACCGAGCTTTTGAAAAAATCAGGGGCTTCTGATGCGCAGCTAAAAGGTTTAATCGATAAAGAAGTGCTGAAGATCGAGAAGCGAAGTGTTGATCGAATCAAGTACGCGCCGAAGGATGTTGTTGTTGATTTTGATCTTACACCAGCGCAGCAAATTGCGTATGAAAAGCTGGAACAACTGATGCATGAAAAACAGGTTTGCTTACTGCATGGCATTACTTCCAGTGGCAAAACGCATTTGTACATCAAACTAATTGAGCAATACATTCGAAAAGGACAGCAGGCTCTGTACATGCTTCCCGAAATCGCATTGACTTCTCAGATCATCCGGCGATTACAAAAACATTTCGGTGGGTATATCGGTATTTATCATTCGAAATTCAGCCAGAATGAAAGAGTGGAAATATGGAATAAAGTAAGAAGCGGTGAACTGAAGATTGTGCTAGGTGCAAGGTCTTCACTCTTTCTTCCATTTTTGGATTTAGGTCTGATCATTTGTGATGAAGAGCATGATTCATCTTACAAACAACAGGATCCGGCGCCAAGGTATAATGGACGTGATGCCGCGATCTATCTTGCTTCCATAACGCATGCAAAAGTTTTACTCGGCAGTGCAACACCTGCGCTCGAAACTTATTTCAATGCGAAGAGTGAGAAATATGGGTTGATAGAATTGATGGAAAGATTCAGGGAAGTCAAGCTTCCTGGAATTGAAATGATCGACAACAGGAAGATCACTCACAAACCCGGAGAAAAGGTGATCGTCTCTCCGCAATTGCTGGAAGAAATCAGGGAAACGGTCGCAAGAAAAAAACAGGTGATACTTTTTCAGAACCGTCGCGGCTACGCACCCTACCAGGTTTGTATGGTTTGCGGTTGGATTGCACAATGCAGGAACTGCGACGTATCACTCACCTTTCACAAATACTCCAATAAATTAAAATGTCACTACTGCGGAAATATTTATCCGCCTACAAATACCTGCCAGGCTTGCGGCAGCGACAAGCTCGCGCAAAAAAATTTCGGAACAGAAAAGATCGAAGAAGTTTTGGATACAGAATTGCAGGAGGTAAGAATTGGCCGGATGGATTTTGATACGATTCGTAATAAGAACGCGCATGATGTTTTGATCCAGCAATTCGAACAAAGAAAAATAGATGTGCTGGTTGGAACTCAAATGGTGGTTAAAGGTTTGGATTTTGATAATGTGGACCTGGTAGGAATTCTTGATGCAGACGGACTCTTACATTTCGCCGACTTCCGTGTGAATGAAAGAGCATTCCAATTGATGGAGCAGGTGAGCGGAAGGGCGGGAAGAAAAGACGGCATGGGAAAGGTGATGATACAAACCATGAATCCCGTTCATCCGGTGTTGATGCATGTTGCGCATCATGATTTCGTGGGGATGTACAATGAAGAAATTGATAAGCGAAAACAGTTTTTCTATCCGCCATTTTCACGCATCATCAATATTCATTTCCGTGACAGGGATCGCGATGTGGTTTTTGCTGCGGCACATGCTTATGCTAAAGCACTAGACCTGGCTTATGGTAAATATTTCGTGGGTCCCGCGGAACCTGTTGTGAACCGCGTGAGAAATTTGTTTTTAATGGAATTGCTGGTAAAGCTTCCACGCGATAGCCAGTTGATTGCAAAATGCAAGAGTGACCTGCTGAAAGAAGTTGCGAACCTGCATGCGATCGCGAAGTTTAAGAAGGTGATTGTGGTGCCGGATGTGGATGCGGTTTGAATTTGAAAATGTGAAAATTTGAAAATGTGAAAATGTAGAATGTGCTAATGTGCTAATGTGATAATCTGCTAATGTGCTATGGGGACTAATAGACTCTAATTGATAATGAAATGAACATCCAGGAAAATATATCACTCAGAGGGTTCAATACTTTCGGGATTGAGTCTAGAGCAAAATACTTCGCGGCTTTTAATTCAATTCCGGAGTTGCAAGAACTACTCAACCACAAACCACAAACCATCTCCGGTCGCCATAGCGAAGCGAACGCGACAAAATCCAAAATGATTTTAGGTGGCGGAAGTAACATACTGCTTACAAAAAATGTTGAGGGGTTTGTGTTAAAGAATGAGATCAAAGGAATTGAAATTGTTGGTGAAGACGACGATTACATTTATGTAAAAGCAGGGGCGGGGGAGAACTGGCATTCATTCGTGATGCACTGCGTTCGGAATAACTATGCGGGAGTAGAAAATCTTTCATTGATCCCCGGTAATGTTGGTGCATCTCCCATGCAAAACATCGGTGCATATGGAGTCGAGATCAAAGATGTATTTCACGAACTCGAAGCTGTTCATGTTGAACATAACACTGAAAGCAAATTTGGTTTGCAGGATTGCGCTTTTGGATATCGTGAAAGTGTTTTCAAAAGAAAATACAAGAACCAGTACGTGATCACATCTGTAACGTATCGGCTCAATAAGCGGCCAAATTTCAACACGAGCTATGGAGCGATCAACCAGGAGTTGGAGAAAATGGGCGTAAAAGAATTAAGTATAGGCGCTATTTCGCAAGCTGTAATTAATATCCGCTCCTCTAAATTGCCAGACCCTAAAGAGATTGGAAATGCAGGAAGTTTTTTTAAAAATCCACAAGTACCGAATGATCAATTCAACGAATTGAAATCGAATTACACCAATATGCCTTCATTTCCAGTTGATGAACTTCATACAAAAATCCCTGCAGGCTGGTTAATCGAACAATGCGGATGGAAGGGATATCGCAAGGGCGATGCAGGTTGTTATCCAAAGCAGGCATTGGTATTGGTGAATTATGGAAATGCAAAAGGAGACGAGATTTTTGAGCTAAGTCAGGAGATAATAAATTCCGTGAAAGCAAAGTTTGGAATTGAACTGGAGCGTGAAGTGAATATCATTTAAGGGTTTGAACCACGAAGGCGCAAGGGCGCGAAGTTTCGCCAAGCAGCGAATGTTCACAGAGATAATGTAACATCCGATCTTATTAAGCTCGGCGATCTAATGCCTTCCTTCGCGAACCTTCGCGCCCTCGGGTCTTAGCGGTTCAAAAAACAAGAGCGCAGCGAACTACCTGTAATCCTCATCTTCCTCATCATCAAAATTAGATGAAGACTGAATATTCAGCATGCTTCCCATGAGGTCTTTAAACTCCACTGAAGTCTCCAGTATTTTTTTGCTGATAAGTGAATAAGATGCCAGGCCGTGTAAAACAAATTCCATCAGCAACGCCGATTCTTTTTCGTTTGCATGAGAAAAATGTTTTTTCACCAGTGCATTCAATCCATCCACTTTATAGAGCAGGTTGATTTTATCCCTGTCAGTATTTCCAAACATTAAATTGATATGATTTCCTTTATCGAACCAACCGATGATTGACCGGTAAGGATTCTCTACAACCTCCGGCGTGTCACCTTTTCTTCCTGATCTTTTTTTCAGGTTATCAGGATTGGGAAAATACTGAATGAACTGTGTGCGGATAGAACGGTCAAGTAGATTCATTGCAACCTGGTAAGGTCCTTCCTGTTCGCCTTCATAAACCAGTTCGATTTTTCCGGTGATAGATGGAATGATTCCAACAAGATCACTTATCCACACCTGTGTTTGTTTTTCACTGTTCACGATTGATCTGCGTTCTGCAGAACTAACCGCATTTTCAAAAGCAGAAATTGTGAGTCGTGCACTTACGCCGCTTTTCTTGTCTACAAACTCACTTGCTCTTGCTTCGAATGCGACCTGCTCAATCAATCGTTTGACAAGATCACTGATAGAAACTTTTTCCTTTTGTTCTTTTTCTACGTCAGCTTCCTGCTCAGTAATTGCTAATGCGTTTTCGAGTGACTTGGGATAATGTGTAAGGATCTGGCTTTCGATCCTGTCCTTTAGTGGTGTTACAATTGAACCACGATTGGTATAATCTTCGGGGTTTGCGGTGAAAACAAATAGAATATCCAGTGGTAATCTCAATTTGAATCCGCGTATCTGCACATCACCTTCCTCGAGAATATTAAACAAGGCAACCTGTATCCTTGCCTGGAGATCAGGCAATTCATTGATGACAAAAATGCTGCGGTTTGATTTTGGAATGATGCCGTAATGGATCACGCGTTCGTCGGCAAAACTGAGACGCAGATTTGCCGCCTTGATTGGATCAATGTCGCCGATCAGGTCTGCTACGCTCACGTCGGGCGTAGCAAGTTTTTCTCCATAACGCTGACTGCGATGCATCCATTCTATCGGTGTGTCCTCACCTTTTTCAAGGATAAGATCGCGGGCATATTTTGAAATTGGTTTGAACGGATCATCATTGATATCACTTCCTGTGATTATAGGAATGTATTCATCAAGTAGCTCCGTCATCTGCCGCGCCATTCTTGTCTTGGCCTGACCGCGCAGTCCAAGAAATAAAATATTGTGTTTACTCAGTAAGGCTCTTTCTACATCCGGGATCACGCTGTCTTCATAACCGATGATGCCTGAAAATGTTTCTTCTTTATTTTGAAGTTTCCTGATCAGGTTTGCACGGAGTTCCTCCTTGATGTTTTTCGGTTTATAGCCTGATTCTTTTAGCTCACGTATTGTATTGATTCTTTTGATGTCCATCTTAGTTGAAAATGTTATTAGTGTAAGTGTCTAAAGTTCCTGATTTTCTTTTATACTGATTCGATATAGCGAATGATCATAAATTTTATTGGGTTTTTGTCTATGAATTCACTTATGAGCCACCTCCTGTAAGTTAGTCTGAACCTGGATTTAGTAGGATGGTGGTGGATTCATCCTTTATCAATGAGAATAATCTCTGAATTATCCGTGCCCTAACACGTACGTCCGAAGTCATCAAAGCATAAATTCGAATCAGCGAATCAGCCAAATCCAAACAAGGTTGCTAGGATACATTGTGTCAGAATTAAAATACAAGGAATAACTGAGAAAATTATTGGCGCTGCGATGAGAGTTCATTCGCGGTTAGGGAACGGTTTCCAGGAAGTAATTTATCAAAGAGCATTGGAATTAGAATTGAAGGAAGCAAATGTCTCTTACCAACGCGAATACAATATGCCCAACTACTATAACTCCCGGAGAATCGGCGAAAGAAGAGTTGATTTTCTGATCGAAAAGAAAATTAGCGTTGAACTAAAAGCTTTGATCAATCTCGAACCCGTTCATTTTACTCAAGCTAGAAACTACCTGGAAACCTACAATCTTGAAGTAGGACTGCTGATAAATTTTGGAAGCATAAGTCTGCAATTCAAAAGACTGCAGAATCCTAAGTTTATTGGTTCGCCTTAGATCGTAAGGAATAATTACTTCAAAATTCCAGTTCCGGCACTCCTTCCTAATCCTTCCAAATCCACGTTCAGACAATCACAACAATCTAATATACTGTTTTGCGTTTTCCACTCTCAAAATCCCTGAATATAAACGCACCCAGCCTGTCAAGACTTGCGAAGTAAGCCTTTCCGTTATTTGTTTCGGTGAACTCCTGTACAAACCTTTGCAGGTAAGGATCGGTTGCGATCATGAAAGTGGTGATCGGTATTTTTATCTTCTTGCATTGAGCTGCAAGATTCAGGCAGCGGCTTGTTACTTTTCTATCAAGACCAAAACTGTTTTTGTAATAACGCTTTCCAATCTTCAGGCATGTTGGCTTTCCATCTGTGATCATGAAGATCTGTTTGTTTGGATTTTTTCTCCTTCTTAAAATATCCATCGCCAGTTCCAAACCTGCAACAGTATTGGTGTGATAAGGGCCAACCTGCAAATAGGGAAGGTCTTTTATTTCTACAGGCCAGGCGTCATTTCCAAATACAACAATGTCCAAAGTGTCTTTCGGATATTTTGTTGTGATCAGTTCACTCAATGCCATCGCCACTTTCTTTGCCGGGGTTATCCTGTCTTCTCCATACAAAATCATCGAGTGCGAAATGTCGATCATTAGTACAGTTGAAGTCTGCGCTTTGAAATCTGTTTCATGGATCGAAAGATCATCTTCCTGCATGGTAAAAGAATCCAATCCATGATTGATCTGTGCATTCCGGATGGATTCAGTGAAATCAATTTGCTCGAGCATATCGCCAAACTGAAATGGCCTGCTGTCAGGACTCACTTCATCACCCTGTCCCGGCTTGTAAGTCTGATGATCACCGCTCTTTGTTTTTTTCAGCTTCCCGAAAATTTCTTCCAGGCTTTTTCTTCGGATGCCTTGTTCTGTTTTCGGAGTGATCTTTATTTCATTCTTTCCCTCATCGTCGGTGACATAGCCCTTATCCTTAAGATCATCAATAAAATCGCCCATGCCATACTCTTCGTTCGTCAGCTCATACTCACGATCAAGTTGATTAAGCCATTGTAATGCTTCGCCAACATCGCCATTTGTATAAGTCAGTAATTGCATGAAAAGATCCAGCAGCTGCTCAAATTTTGACTTGCCGCCTTCGTTCGGATCAAACTTTGTAAAATGAAAACCTCGCATAGCTAGTACAATCTACAATAATTATGCATTCTTTGTTCACGCGATACTGTTAAACAAAAAACCCTCATTGCTGAGGGTTTTTTTATGATTATTTTTTAGTAGAATCCGCTGAATCCCTTGCCTCCGGATGTTCAATTACGGTTGGTGGCGCTTCAGGATGTTGCATCTTGTTGATGGCTTCAAGAAAGTTTTCGCAGATCTGTCTATCCTGAATAAACGAACCATAGAACTCAGGTTTTTCTGATTCAAGATATTTGTAGTAGCTGATCTGCTCATTCAAATCCTTTCTCAATGCTGCTCTTAATTTGGCAGCCAACTCTGTATACCCCGCGTTTGTTGCAGCTTCGAGATATCGCATGCCGATATAATTATGCCGCTGAGGCGCTGGTCTCGAACTTACCATTGCATAAGGAAGCGACTCGGCACGTATGAGCGTTTCAGATCTCTTGAGTAAGTTCACTGCTTCCTGTTTTTTTCCTTCTGCTACGAGTGCGTTTGCCGCTGTTGCAAAAGTCTGTCTTATCAATAACAGGTTGCTTCTGTTCTCTTCATCGAAATAAACACCATTATCTTCTGCACCACCTGCATGGAAAGCGGAACTTCTCAGCAGGCTGTCAGTTTTTCTTGTATCAATTCCTGCATACAATGGATTGATAGTAGGTGTGATTTCCCAAATCAATCCAACCTGGCGCAGATAAGGTCCAAAGCCAAGATCAGTGTAGGCATTCGTGAAACAGATCGGTCTTCTCCAGTTGCTCGATGCAAGAATATTGAGCATCGTGAGTTGATCGAGTGAGAAAAAGTTCTTGCCCTGGATATCAAGTCTGATTTCCGGAAGAACCTGGTCGGTAGCTGATACAAGTCCTGAACTTCTTACATAGGCCGTATCGACCGGCACTGTGAAATGTGAAGGGATTGGAACTTCCGCGTAGGTTCTTTCTTCACCGCGTGCGTTCAGTGCATTGCCTGCTGTCTCCTTCATGAATTTATACAAGGGTACTGTTGCACCTTCTCCTTCACCCGAATTGGCGAGATATTGTAAACCCTGTGTTTGTTCCGTTGTCCAGATGACATCAAGCGGACCGCTTTCATTTACTTTATAACGCAATTGGTTTACATACCAATCGATGCCAAGCAGACTCGTGTTCACAATGCGTATGTCGGGACGAATACCTTCAACTTCCTGCGCATACCAAAGAGGATAAGTATCATTATCACCAAAGGTGAAAAGGATTGCATTTTTCGGACAACCTTCCAGGTAATCTCTTGCGATATCCGGAGCCAATGTTTTTCTGCTGCGATCATGATCATTCCATTCCTGTGCTCCCATGATCACGGGCGCGATCAGGCAAATTACTGTCGCGGTAATGCCGGCGGTATTTAAACTATTCTTTCCTGCGGCCCGCACAGCATATGTAATAAGCGCGGTGATGGCTGCGTACATCGCAGTCACAACAATGCAAGTGATGAAGCCACCCGACATGGAACCTGGTGCGCAACTCATTGCAGTAATTAGAAATGTTGCAATGCTACCGTAACTGAGTACTTGTTTGAATGATACTTTTTCAGCTTGTTCTCGCGCGAGTCGCACGAAACCAACAACCGCTAACCCGATCCAAATTGCATAAGCATAAAAAGATCCGGCAAACGCATAGTCTCGTTCACGTGGTTGATTGCCTGCCTGGTTCAGATACACAACGATTGCAACGCCGGTAAAGAAAAAGAGCAATAACGTTACTATGAAGTCCTTGCGGTCGCGTATGTAGTGGTATACTGCTCCAACAATACCGAGAAGGAATGGAAGAAGGTATAATTTATTTGTGCCTTCTTTGTCTTTTATGCTATTTGGTATTCTTGATTGATCGCCAAGTCGCGCATTATCAATTAATGAAATTCCTGTGATCCAGTTTCCATCGCGCACATTTCCGAATCCCTGGATATCATTTTGTTTTCCTGCAAAATTCCACATGAAATAACGCCAGTACATCCAACTCATCTGGTAGGTTAAAAACCATTCGATATTATCTCCATAGCTCGGTGCTTCAAAAGCAATCGGATCTCCCGCACGCACGCCTTGTCCGCGCGACACCTGTCGACGATAATTATTATCAAGCTGATATGTCTCTTGTTTCTTATCAGCGAGGTTCATGGTGTAGACTATATTATTTTCATCATCCACTTCTATTACTCTTGTATCGGCCCTTGCCTGGACTTCTCCAAGGTTCAACCATTTGCGATAAAAATCAACGTGGCTTTGTTCATTCGACTGATCCCATACGCGTGGAAACAATTGAATATCTCTCGGGCTATACGTCAACTCTCTTTCTTTTCCAATCGGCACATAGCCATTGTCTCCCTTCACGTATTTCATTTTCCCTTCCTTCAATATCTGGTTGCCATTACCGTTGTTTTCGCGCTCGGCGGGAGCGGCATAATTCGGTCCCATGAATATTGGTTGCGAGCCATATTGTTCACGACCCAGATAATATACAAGACTCATCGGGTTGTCGACATTATTCATGTCGAGCGAAGGATTGGCACTCGATCTTTCCATTGTAGTTACATAGGTTGAGTAACCCATCATCATGAATGCAAAGCACCAAAGGCCAAGCCGGAGAAATGACCAGTTGTTTTTGTTTGCTGCACGCAAACCGAGCCAGATCAGGAATGCAAGCAGGATGAAGAAAAATGCAAAGCCCGAAAAGAATGGTAAACCAAAATTGTTTACGAAGAGAATATCAAACTTTCCTGCAATGATCACGCTCCACTGGATTACCACAACTTGTACAATACCTGTAATGGCACAACCGAGAACGAAAGCCCAGATCGCACCCTTGCGTGAATAATTGTAACGTTTATAATAGTAAACCATCACGGCTGCGGGAATCACAAGAAGTCCTAAGAGGTGAATGCCAATAGATAATCCGAGGGCAAAGAATAGAAACACGATCCATCTGTCGGCGCGATTGCGCAAAGCCCTGTTAGCACCTGCAGCATCATCAGCGCGTTCCCATTTTAATATAGACCAGAAAGCAAGTGCAGTAAATAAGGATGAAAGCGCGTACACTTCACCTTCTACAGCGCTGAACCAAAACGAATCAGAAAAAGTGTAAGCAAGTCCGCCAACAAGGCCCGCACCAACGATCGTTAGTGTTTGCTGAAGGCTCGGCTCTTCACGAAAGCCTGTCATCAGTTTGCGTGCAAAATGCGTGATTGTCCAGAAAAGAAACATGATGGTGGCACCGCTTGCAAAAGCATTCATGATGTTCACTGCTTTTGCAGCCGCAAGTGGATTATCGCCAAAAAGAATAATGAAGAAACGTCCAAGCAACACAAACAATGGGGCGCCCGGAGGATGTGGTAATTGTACTTTGTAGCAGGCAGAAACGAATTCGCCGCAATCCCAGAAGCTTCCTCTCTTTTCGGCGGTAAGAATGTAAACAAGCGACGCAAGCACAAATATCACCAGGCCGGCGATATTGTTGATTTTTCTAAAATTCATAGAAGGTGGTTAGTTTAAGCCTTCGGCAACCTCAATGTCATCCAGTCAATGGGATAAGATTATTGGTTTTGTCGATGGTAGGCAAAAATAGGGAAGCGGCTAAATTAAGGTGAAAAGAATGTCATAAAAGTTAAAAGGCTCCGTGGGTTGGTGAGATGTTTGAAGTTTGTCTCCTTCGCTTCGCTATGGCGACCGGAGATCGTTTGAAGTTTGAGGTTGTGACGGCCGTTGTGGACTTGAAAGAGAGAAGGAACGCTGATTATCATGATTGGTTATGATGGTCACCGATAAAATCATAACAAATCATAATCCTCAGCTCCATCAGTGTACCTTCTGTCTCCGTGGCTCTGTGAGATGTTTGAAGTTTGACGTTTGAAGTTTGAGGTTGTGACGGCCGTTGTGGACTTGAAAGAGAGAAGGTACGCTGATTATTATGATTGGTTATGATGGTCACTGGTCGGAAGATCATAACAAATCATAATCATCAGCTCCATCAGTGTACCTTCTGTCTCCGTGGCTCTGTGAGATGTTTGAAGTTTGACGTTTGAAGTTTGAGGTTGTGACGGCCGTTGTGGACTTGAAAGAGAGAAGGTACGCTGATTATTATGATTGGTTATGATGGTCACTGGTCGGAAGATCATAACAAATCATAATCATCAGCTCCATCAGTGTACCTTCTGTCTCCGTGGCTCTGTGAGATGTTTGAAGTTTGACGTTTGAAGTTTGAGGTTGTGACGGCCGTTGTGGACTTGAAAGAGAGAAGGTACGCTGATTATTGTGATTGGTCATGATGGTCACTGGTCGGAAGATCATAACAAATCATAATCATCAGCTCTATCAGTCCACCTTCTGTGTCCGTGGGTCTGTGAGATGTTTGAAGTTTGACGTTTGAAGTTTGTGGTTGTGACGGCCGTTGTCGACTTGAAAGAGAGAAGGCACGCTGATTATCATGATTGGTTATGATCGTCACTGTTCGGAAGATCATAACAAATCATAACCATCAGCTCCATCAGCGTACCTTTTCTCACCCGTAGAATAGTAATAACATACAAATGCAAAGCATCGTTGAAGCAAACCCCAAACCCCAAAACTCCAAACCCCAACCATAACAAATCATAATCATCAGCTCCATCCGCGTACCTTTTCTCCACTTTGAATATCATAATGCATGATATCGGACGGGTCGTGGGAATCAACCTCAAACCTCAAACGTCAAACCTCAAACTCAGTCAAAGTACACCTTCACCGTCTGGTAGAACAAACGGTTCTGCACCATGGTCGACACTTGCTGGCTACTGCTTTCGTTGTAACCCTTTAATCCAAAAAGACCTGCAGCATTTCCCTTGTTGATAGCAATTTCCATGTAGCCTGCACTATTAAAAAGCACGAGTTTTTCTCCCTGCGGCACATCTGCATAAGAGCCACTGATTCTTTCAATGATCTCGTCTCTTTTAAATACAATTTTGAACCGTCTTCCTTTTCGCTGTTGTTCAAACTGTTCCTGTGTGATATTCACAATTACGTTTTCGAAATTGTCGATGAATATGATCTGTCCTTCGATCCAGTCTTCTCCCTGTGTTGGCCGCAGCGGATTTTTTTCAATGTAGGTTGTATCGGGAATGCCTATGTCCTGAACAGCCTGGCCACTTGCCAGTTGCATGATAGCTTTTGCAGCAATGTCGATGCAGTATAGTGTGTTCTTAATTGCTGTTTTTTCCAGCGGAATACCGATCACTATTTCGGGTTTTTCTTCGAGTATCATTCCGAGCAATCCATTGTCTGCACATACCAGGTATTGATCTTTATGAAATGCAAACAATAATTGTTCGGGCTTCGATTCAAAAAGATTTACCAGGACAATATGATAAGTGTATTCGGGAAAATTCTTGATTGCATTGCGACAAACATATGCAGCCTGGGGATAGTTGAAAGGAGATAATTTATGCGTGATGTCGACGATGTCAAATTCGGGACTGATGCGTAACAACCTGCCCTTAACTGCGCCCACAAGATAATCCTGTTCGCCTATGTCAGATGTTAGAGTAACTAAGGGCATGAGTTTCGAGTTTCGGGTTTAGGGTTTCGAATTGGGACCCGGATAGGTTATGGTTATCTGTCTTTGAATTTGGTTCCTTTATGCAAAGACTTTTTCAGATAATTCATAAAACCTCCTGTTTTCTTGCCTAATTCATCTGCAGTCTGATATTGGTTATTAAAAGTTTCCTGGTTCAAATAGCTGCGATCAAGGGCTCTATACAATTGTGACTTGACTTCTCCAACCGACCCCTTGGCAATTGATAAAAATTGTAAAAATTCGTTTCGGCCGCTTCGCTCAAAACCTTCAGCAATATTGTCCATAATGGATCCACTTGCTCCATTAATCTGATCCTTCAACTTGTAATCTTTTAAAAATTCGTCTTTGGAAGAATAGGCAATGAAAATATTGTTGGCAAATTGCCTGGCTGACTGCCAAATTTCAAGCTCTTCAAATTTTGTAATAGTCGCCATTTTGAATTGAAAAACCTCTTGAGTAAAGATGAACTGTGCGAAAAAATTCGAAATTCGAAATTCGAAACTACTTCACTAATTTCCCCTCTTTGAAAAAAAACTTTCTCACAAACTTATCGGCCAGGCCGGGAAAGAATTTGTTCATGAACACAGTTCTCTTTCCATCGAAGGTTAATACGAGCGTTCGTTTTTTGTTTTTGACAGCAGACAAAATATGACCCGCGCATTCTTCAGCAGTCATCATTGCATTTTCATCCATCGGACTTTCTCCCTGCTGCTCGCCTTTTTTGTTGAGTGCTGCATTGCGAATGTTGGATGAAGTAAACCCGGGACAAACCCACATCACGTGAACACCATCTGATGCAAGTTCTGTGCGAATTGCTTCGAGCCAACCCTGTAATGCAAACTTGGAAGCGGAGTAACCACTCCGGCCTGGTAAGCCGCGATAACCAGCAATCGAAGAAACACCAACGATCGTACCTTTTCTTTCAATAAGTGAATCGAGCGCATACTTCGTGCAATAGACCACTCCAAAAAAATTAATGTCCATCACCCTCCTGATCACATCTATGGAGGCTTCTTTTATCAAAGCTCTCATCGAAATACCTGCATTGTTGATCAGGATATCGATGCCACCAAAAGTTTGTATGGTAGATTCAATAAAATGACGGCAATCATTTTCATTGCTTACATCTGCTACAACAGTGTGAAGGGGATAAGAAGGATATTCAGCTTGCAGGCGATACAATTTATCATGGTGCCTTCCGCAGGTCGCAACCTTTGCACCTTGTGCCAGGAGCGCCTCAACCAATGCCTTGCCAATACCATCAGTGCCACCGGTCACCACGGCCACTTTGTTCAAAAAATAATTCGACATGAGTTATAGTTCTGCCGCAAAGTAAATGAATAGTTTGGGTTGACCCATTTGTGGTTTGTCTCCTTCGCTTCGCCATAGCCAAGCGAAGGAGACAAACGCCAAACTACACCTTCTCTTCCCCGTATTTCTTCATGTACGCAATCAACCACGCGATAACTTCATTATACGTGGCCAGGCCTTTTGGTTGGTTATTTAATTTGAGATAGTTGTTGTAGAAATCAGAAACGTAGGGTTGCATTGCATTTCTTCGCCTGCGGCGGAAGTTGATCTCATCAAGCCTGTCTCTTTTTACACGTAGATGGAGATCTTTTCGAACCTGCTTTATAAAAACGGTATCACCGGTCATTGCACATTCAGAAAACGCGTCGAAAAAAAGCTCGTAGTAAACCGAGTAACGAAAGTCGACATTGGAAGAATTTTTACACGCGAGGTACGACACAAAGCTTGCTTCGTTTTCTTTTCCATAGCCGAGTTGGTGCGCAATCTCGTGATCGATAACAAAAGGCTTTGTAAACACCGGTTCAACTGTATTCATTTGCGCCTCTCCGGTAAATGGATTGAGATAACCACTAAAGCCAAAATAATGACCTACCATACTGAAGATTGAAGGCTTTACGGAAGGAAAAGAATAGGAGAGGAAGGGATACTGGTTGCGGATGTTCTCATAGTTTTTTACACCTTCGCGAAACAGGGTTTTGTTATGTTCCAGTTCCGTCCTTTTCACACTATCTTCAAGAGATGCATAATAATTCAACCTTGCCTGCAGCACACGCGTTACGCCAAAAAGATCTTCTCTTGAATAACGCTCCACATTGAGGTTCAGTTGGCGGGCAATGCCCTGCCGGTCGTAGTTCAGACCCCAAAAAATATTGAAGATGATATAGATCCACAAAACAAGCTTCAGGTACTTACGGAAAAGTATCCAGGAAAGATATTCCTTCACCTGGCGTTTTGCCAGCAGGTGAATCAATTTCCAGGCTTTAAAAACCAGGAAGATGAAAGCAAATATGTAAACGAGATCGCCGACACTAAAGGGAATCCAACCAAGTAGCAGCCTCAAAACCCTTGAAATTATGGGATAAATTCCATAGGTGTAATATCGTTCGATCCAACCGGCGTTGAGGGACAGCACTTTGATGACCAGCGCAAGGAAAAACAATATCAGTAATTTGCGATCGCGAAGAATGCTTTTGAACATGAATCACGGATTAAAGGATTGATGGGATTTCACTGATTTTTGAAAAAAGCGCGTATTCATATTGATTGGAGTTTAGCCGTGAGCCTTGACTCTTTGCAACCGCTCGCCGCTCGCGGCTCACAGCTCGAAGCCAAGCTCAGACCTCAAACTGCCCGTAGTTTCGTTAAAATCTTTCTCCAAATTACAGTCTTTCAGCCTATTTCCTTTACCTTTGCGACCCGAAATCCTGTAAGTACGGGGTCGTTTAAAAACTGGAGCATGAGCAACCGGCGGGAATTTGAAATAGCTTTTGTTGGTTTAAAGCCCGGGGTTCATGAGTTCGAATACCATGTTGATGACAGGTTCTTTGAACAATATAACGAACAGGATTTTCATAACGCCGAAGCGACAGTAAAGCTGAAACTTGAAAAAAGCAGCAGTTTTATGATCCTTCGATTCGAGATTGGAGGAAAGACGGAAGTAACCTGCGACCGTTGCAATAACAATCTGCCGATCCAGTTGTTCGACGAGTTTACGGTGACTGTTAAGATGACTGACGATCCTGAACTGATGAACGACCAGGAAGAAGATCCGGATGTTTACTATATCTCAAAGGGCGAGAGTCATTTGGATGTTAAGAACTGGATCTATGAATTTGTCAACCTGAGCATCCCGATGCAAAAGACCTGTGAGTATGAAAATATGAACGGTCCCTTTTGCAATCCTGCGGCCAGGGAGTTGTTGAACAATTTAAGACCAGATGAAAGCGCAGGAACTAATCCGATCTGGAAAGGGTTGGAAAAGTTCAAGGGACTCGATACCGAAAGTTGACAAGAACGCTAATGGCTAACAGCTGATAGCTAATAGCAATTGGCCAATAGCTCATAACATAATTGACTTTTTAAAAACTGAATCATGCCAAATCCCAAACGCAGACATTCGCAACAAAGAAGTGCGAAGCGCAGAACACACTATAAGGCAGTAGCAGCTACGCTGACTACCGACAAGGCAACCGGCGAAACACATGTTCGTCATCGTGCACACGTAAGTGAAGGCAAGTTGTACTACAAAGGACAGGTAGTAGCTGAGAATTCGCCAGTGAAGAAATAAGCAATTAGTTTTTGCTTTCCCGCTTAGGCGGGATTATTTTTGAATACGCATGAAGATAGGAATTGACATGATGGGCGGAGACTTCGCCCCGCTCGAAGCACTGCACGGTATTCAACAATATTTAGAGGAAGGCAAGGCACACCTGGTGATGACCGGCGATGAAGAAAAAATTCGCCCCTTGCTTTCTCAGTTCCATCTCCCCGAAAATTCTTACACGCTTGTTCATGCGCCGCAAGTCATTGGCATGCATGAACATCCTACCAAGGCTTTAAAAGAAAAGCAACAATCTTCCATCGCGATCGGTTTTCATCTATTGGCGACTGGCAAAACAGATGCTTTTATTAGTGCTGGAAACACGGGTGCCATGTTGGTCGGATCATTATATTCACTCAAACCCATCGAAGGAGTTTTACGTCCCACCATATCTACGATTATTCCAAAAGAAAACGGCGGCACCAGTCTCTTACTTGACGTGGGCCTGAATTCAGATTGCAAGCCGGAACAGCTGAACCAGTTTGCGATCATGGGCTCAGTGTATGTTCAACAGATCATGGGTATCGACAAACCGCGGGTCGCGCTGTTGAATATCGGTGAAGAAGAAGGAAAGGGAAATCTACTTGCGCAGGCAACTTATCCATTGCTCAAGGAAAATGCTCACATAAATTTTGTTGGTAATGTTGAAGGCCGTGATGTTCTTCTAGATAAAGCTGACGTAATGGTTTGCGATGGATTTACCGGCAATGTTATTTTGAAACTCGCCGAATCGCTGTTTGAAGTAACTCAAAAGAAAAACATTGAGCATGAGTACTTTGACAGGTTCAACTTTGAAAATTATGGCGGCACGCCTGTTTTAGGTATCTCCAAACCGGTAATCATCGGTCATGGAATTTCAAAAGGAAAGGCCTTCAAAAATATGATCCTGCTCGCGGAAAAAATGATTGAAAAAGATGTAATGCAAAAGCTAAAACTGGAGCTTGAGAGTTAACTTGCATTCAAAGAAATTTCGTGAAGCCGCTCTTTTTCTTCCTCCCTTTGTCACTCTTGCATTCAGTTGTTATGCAGAATTGTGAACTGGCATTCACTCATACGGCTTCGCTACATTCCAGCACCCGACTTTCAACCGCAACATTTACTAAAACTTTTTTTCGTCTCGGAGACCAATTACTTACTTTAGAAAAGATCGGTAATGACTCAGAGCATTCTTATTTATTCGTAAGTCTTCACGACAATGAAGCAGATGCTATCAAAACGACGATGCAGGTAGCACAGAAGAACCGCGTTGATTTTGTGAGATTGGTAAACGAGGATAAGAAAAATATTGAAGCGATATTTCTCGACAGGAAAATTTCATTTGATCCCAATTCGATTTTTACTCAAATGGGACGGCGCAGCTGTCTTCTTACGAATAAATATCTCGACAAGATCACCAATATGAAGATCCAGCAGTTTGCTCAATTCATATTGAATGAAGTGGAAGGACAACAAACTATTGTTACTGTTCATGCCGAAAACGGTCACAGCATTATGCAATACAAAAAAGGCGGCAGCATGTCCAAGTCAGCCAAGCGAGTATTTAAAAGTTCACTTACAAATAATTCCAATTTTTTTCTAACTGCAAGTGAAGATATTTTCGAAAAGCTGCGTGATAGGAATTGCAATGTTGTTTTGCTGCATAAAAAAAACATAAGAGATGATGGATCTCTTGCAGTGTATTGTGTGAAGACAGGACGATCCTACGTATCGATTGAAACGCCTGCCAGCGATACAACGGCGCAGGCCGGAATGTTGGATATGGTGACAGAGGTGCTGAGATAGAGAGGCTGCAAGGTGCACGCTTCATGCTGCAAGCGAGTGACCGATGATCTGTTTGGTTTTTCCCTTTCATACAATTGAGCTAATTGGTGTAATTCGTGTAATCCCAATTAAACTTTAAAAATCCTCTTACACTTCAAATATTTTTTGGAAGCTTAAACGCTGACCATTATTTTTGCACTCCTTTTTAGAATAAGAGTGAATTGGCAAAAACAATTCGTTTTTAAGCAGTTAGGAAGGAACAGGTAGATCTCGTAGCTCAGCTGGTAGAGCATAACACTTTTAATGTTAGGGCCCTGGGTTCGAGTCCCAGCGGGATCACAGATTAGGTTACTCAAAAAGCTTCAAATCGCTCAAATGCCCTGCAAATATTGAATTTGCGGGGCATTTTGTTTTTTGCAGATTGTCAAAAAACGCCAAATCTCTCCAAATTCTGGTGCGTTATTCGAGCGGGCAAAATCAAATTCAATGCTGCCCGCTCGAATTGGACTGAAGCCCTTGTCCAGAAAGAGATTCAGAATTTGAACATGCCCTTTCAACGTGACTATGGATGGTAATTTTATAACCGTTTAAAGTCATTGTATGAGCCAGAGTTTTAAAGTGCTTTTTTTTCTTAAAAAAGGTAAAAGATGTAATCAAAAATCGCTTCCAGTTTATGTCAGGGTTACGGTGGATGGATTGCGTTGTGAATGGAGTCTGCAAAGAATCTGGGAGACCGGTTCAAAATGGAACAAAACATTGGGGCGGGCAAGTGGAACCAAAGAAGATGCAAGAATTCTAAATGCTTATCTCGACGCAATTCAGGGAAACATTTTTGCTGTTCAAAAAGAATATGCATTACGAAATCAACCAATCACGGCCGAACAGGTTCGCTCAAAAGTTCTTCACAAGCATGAAGAAAAACAACACAGTCTCATAGAGGTATACAAATATCATAATGACCAGTTTGAAAAATTGGTTGGATTGGAATTTGCGAAAGGAACACTTAAGAAGTTCAAGACCGCACTGAAATCGTTAGAGGCTTTCATTGAATGGAAATTCAATAAAAGAGATGTCTACCTCACGGAAGTCAATCACAAATTTATCACTGATTATGAGTTTTATTTAAAATCGATTCAAAGGCTGCAACACAATTCAGCGATGGGTTCTATTAAGAAGCTGAAGAAAATTATCAGGCAATGTGTTGCCAATGATTGGTTGGACAAGGACCCGTTTAAATCTTACAAGATCACCACCAAGGAAACGCACAGAAATTTCCTGCTCAATGAAGAATTAGAAATATTGACTAATAAGAAAATTTCAGTTCTACGTTTAGACCAGGTCCGCGATATATTCTTGTTTAGCTGTTACACAGGTCTTTCTTATTCTGATGTAATGATGCTTGTCCCAAGAGATATATCCATAGGCATAGATGGTGAACAATGGATTTTCACTACCAGGATAAAGACGGATACTGCTTCGAGAATTCCGTTGTTGCCAATTGCTAGATCAATTTTGGAAAAATATTCGGACAATGCTGTAGTCGTTAATTCAGGTAAGCTCTTGCCAAACATTAGCAACCAGCGTTTGAACAGTTATCTAAAGGAGATTACTGATATATGCGGATTTAATAAGGAACTCACTTTTCATTGTGCCAGGCACACTTTCGCGACTACCGTGACCTTAAGCAATGGCGTTCCTATCGAGACCGTAGGCAAAATGTTAGGGCATAAAAGTCTTCGCACTACTCAGATCTATGCCAAAATTCTCGATAGCAAAGTAAGTGGGGACATGAAACAGCTAAAGGAAAAACTATTAAAGGCAATCTAATATCTGAAATGTTATCATGAAAGAGCGCCAGGAAAATAAAAGCCTGTTTCATTCAATAAAATCCTTGATTGAAGACTCAAGAGCTAAAATAGTTCGGAATGTTAATAGCGTTATCGTGTATACCCATTATGAAATTGGCAGGATGATAGTAGATAGTGAGCAAAAAGGAAAGGAGAGAGCAGATTACGCTGAGAAAACATTAGTTCAATTAAGCGCCGACTTAAGCAAAGAATATGGCGGTGGATATTCCAGAACTAACCTTGAGTACATGAGGAAGTTTTATTTGCTGTATAGGAACAGAATTTCCCAACCGCAGGTTGGGAAATCAATCAGGAATAAGAAATCCCAACCAGTGGTTGGGAAATTCAGCGAATTGTTTCAATTGAGTTGGTCACATTATATCCAACTCTTGAAAATTGAGAATGAAACCGAAAGGAAGTTTTATGAAATTGAAGCAACCCAGGGAAACTGGGGTAAACGAGAATTAATTCGTCAATATAATTCTTCGCTCTTTGAACGAATTGCTTTGAGCAAGAATAAGAGTGACGTTAAGGCACTTGGAAAAAAAGGTCAAATTATTGAAAAACCAACTGACGCCTTTAAAGATCACACTATACTGGAGTTTTTGGATTTAAAAGAAGACGAAAGCTATTCGGAAACCGATCTTGAAAATGCCATTATATCCAAGCTTGAGCATTTCATGATGGAATTGGGAAAAGGATTTTTGTTTGAAGGAAGACAGAAACGATTTACATTTGAAGGAGACAGTTTCTATGTTGACCTGGTGTTCTATAACCGGTTGTTACGATGCTATGTTTTATTGGATTTAAAAATTGGGCGGCTTGTACACCAGGACATAGGGCAGATGCAGATGTACGTAAATTATTATGACAGAAAAGTGAAATTACAAGAAGAAAATTCAACCATTGGTATCATTCTATGTAAAGAAGAAAATAAAGCTGTTGTTGAATTTACTTTGCCGGAAAATAATAAAACAATTTTTGCCAAAAAATATAAATTATATCTGCCAAGTAAGCAACAATTAAGGCGACAATTGGGATAGAAATATTTATGAATTTTATAATCCCGGGACTGGATTCTTTAAATTCTGAGCCTCAATTATTTGAAGTCTTTATGTGTCAAATTTGCGTCGAAGTAGAAAAGAGCGTGCCGGAAAGGCGTGCCGGTTTTTTCACTTTTTCACAGTTTCTACCTGTCAAAACAAAGATAGTTTTTGACACAACTTGACACAAATATTTTTGATTGGCATTTTAGTTTGACTTCGGTTTATTGCCAGACTTGCACCACGATAAGTCGTACAACCATGCATTGCTAAGGGCATTAAAAAGTAATAATTTTATCTTAGTAGATAACATCGCAAATATGCGGGATGCCCTAGACTTAAATTTTCGGACTTCCATTGGCCGGTTTATTTCTCCTTCCCCAGAAATCACTGAACACGGTATGATCCTGAAAGAAATCAGCAGTCTTCGGGAAAAACTGGAGTACTACAATAGCCATATATGCTCACTTTCATATTATTTTGGTGGCGAAGGTTTACATTGGTACGGGCAGTATGACTCACATAGCGGTTACGGACAAATCTTCTTGAGAAAAGAATCTAACGCAAATGATGACCCAGATTTTGAGATCTATCTGCAGGTCCGGCAAAAGGAAATCGACAGGCTAAAGGTGCTTCTGCAAGAAAACCAGGAGTATCTATCTCAATTGAAAACATTTATCGAAATGAAAGCCGGTCAATATCGACCGGAGGAATTGCGAGTTATTTCAAATGAGTTCCAAAAATTTTTAGCTAATGGCGGTGGAGTTGTTCCAGACCATTTATTAGGAAAGAACGATGAAATTAACTTGGAACCAGGGACACCATCTCAAAGACAAGAATATAATTTATACCTATACAATTATGTACAGGAATTGATTAATGACCCTTCAAAATTTCATATACTAGTCGAAGAGAAATATGACGGTTTCCTGTATAAACCTGCCGCTACAGCATTTGTTTCCCAAATAAACAAGGCACTGGACAAAGAAAAATCAATTGCGACTGAAATAAGACGGGTTGAAATGAAGTTTGCCATTGAAGCACGTTTGGATTATTTAGATGGACTTTATCCTTACAAAATTGGAAATCACCACACATGGCAATCTGCACTACTAAATGCATTTGTGAATGGGATGGAGTATGACTTCAGCAGCCAGAAGCTAACAATTTTCGATGTCAAAGCATTGATCCATGCAGAGCAGGTGTTTGAATACTATAAATATCTGTTACGGTTAAAAAAGGGAGAGTACGCAGACAATACAAAAGACTTGTTGCAGTTTTTGATTGACTCCGGAGAAAAAGTGGAACCAGCACGAATTGAGTTTAATAATGACGGTACTCATAAAGTGACCGCCTGGAATATAGGTAAATCCGCAGAAGAAATTTATCACGAAAAAGTCGAGCAAATCAACAAAGAAGTTCTGTCCCTTAAAAGTAAATTATACAGCAACCTCACAGATGAAAACTTAACTCTTTTACGATTAAATTTACTGGAGGTAATTCATCTTTACAAGGACGAGAACGATGTATTAAAAGACAATCCAGAATGGAAAGAAAAACTAACCCAGGAATTTTTAAAAGCTGCAGATCGACTGACCGGGTTTTTAAAAATAGCGGAGGAAAAAATACAATATAGGTCCGTCAAAAAACCCACTGGCACCAAACAAACTAATCAAATTTTAAGCACGCAAAACGAGGACAACTCGCTTGAATACATCAATAAAGGCATACATGGCTATATACGGCAACTGGAAGATAGAATGAAGGAAAAGGTAAGCAGTTGGAAAAAAGGCTACGATAAAATAGAATGTGCGGCCTTTTGTGAATTGTTATATGAAAATGGATACTTTGTAGAAGGATCTACGAGAATTAAGACATTGAAGAGTTTTGCTCTTAGCAGATATCACCTTGATATTGAAAATGCGTTACGAACATCAAAAAATGAGGATAGGAAAACCCACAAAATCAAATTGCGCCGCTATTTTTACTAGGTACTGTACCGTACTGTATCTCGAATTTTGAATGCCCTCAAATGCTTTACAGTATTGACTTGTACGCGTTTCAGTACAGGTGTACCCTGTATATTTCTTTATTCAGCAACCATTTTTTTTGATCTCTTTGTGTTATTACTTCATTACTTCGGTTGTTACCATGAAAGAGAATCAAAAAATCATTAGCTATAAGAGAGAAAAGAATAAAATCGATCTTCAGGGGCCTTGTAGAATAATAATTCCTATTATCTGGTTTCATGAAGTTGCAAGCATCCTGAAATGGATTCTCATCTTAATCATTGTTTGGTTATCCAATACACCCGTTATCTCCCTTTTCCTGTGGTTAAAACAGAATTTCTAAAACGTTACCTGGAAATAACGACATGTGATCTGTTTAGAGGGATGCTATAAAAATGAATAGCCAACGTTCTAGGGTAAATCGCAATAATAATTGAACAAAGCACCTCTTTCGCACCAACAAACACCATCATAGCATCCTCGACAAAGGGTACCTGTTAACAAACGAATTAATAATAAAAGAAACGGCAAAGTTAGCATCGGCACAATGGCCGACGCTGCGCAGCATAAACACAGAGCCAAGCACACAGAAGCCATCATTTATACTGCCACCCGCAATCCGCATGCTGGCTGGGAGACCCGTTCTTTTATTTTTTAATTAAATCGTATGTTATGTCAGTTCTCTTTTGCCGCTACTATGTAGGTACTATGTTGTTTTCCTGTTGGTTCGTTTCTCCTGGTTATACGTTTGGGCTTCAGCCATCGGCTATGTAGTCACCACCTCCTGTGCCTTTCCATATTATGGCGGGATTAAATCACCACTATCAGGAAAACTGGTAAAGTAAGGTAGCTAAAATGACTGCTCTTATCTTTGCTATTTCCATGACTTATCAATACGAACCCCTGTCGGATGAATATCAGTTTCAAGATTTCTTAGTTGATCTTTTCAATGAAAAATTCAAAACGAACACCTTCGAAAATTATCGGTCCAAGGGTTATGCCCAATATGGTGTGGATGGATATTCACCAGCTTTAAAAATAGCTGTTCAGGCGAAAAAGAAAGATCTTTTACGACCGCCAGAGGTCATCGAAAAGGAGCTTGTAGATGATTTAGAAGAGACCATTAAAAAGTTGGAAGGCTTCCCCCACGAGGTAACATCCATATACCTTTCAACTACAACCAAAAAGTTTCCTAAAGCACAGGATAAGGCGATAGAATTAAGTACTGAAAAACTATCCGTTCAGTTTTTCAGCTGGCCTGACATCCAAAAAGAGATTCATAAATTCCCTTCTATTCGGGAGAAATATTTCCCTCATTTGGCAACTAAGGTTTTTCCAAAAGAACTGGTAAGTACGCCAAGGCTTGCCTTGGATGAAATCATTGGAAGAAAAACGGAGTTGAAAGATCTCGAAAAATTGTTTGCAGTAAATAAACTAGTATCCATTGAAAGTATCGGTGGAGTTGGTAAAACAACTTTTGCTAGGGCGTATTATCAAAATTGTATATCGACATACGATCATTTGGTCTGGATAGACTATCTCACTGATTTAAAAAAAGACATCTCTTTCAATAATAGCTTACTCTCGAACTTGCAATTAACCTTCAATAATTCTGAGACTACGGAAACGAGATATGAAACGATTTTGTCTGCCTTGCTCGGATTAAAGGGTAAAATATTGGTTGTCATTGACAATCTACAGCACCAGTCTGATATTAACGTTCAATTAGAACTTCAAAAGCTTTTGGCAAATCCGGGAATACATATTTTGATTACTTCCCGCCAACCTTTCAACGGCTTCTCCACTTTTCACCTTTCTGCTTTGGCATTAGGGGAAGCAAGAGATTTATTTCGGCAATTGTGCACCAAACCTGTGACAGATGAGAAAATAGACATCTTAATGGAGTTAATTGATCGAAACACCTTGTTGATTCACCTAGTGGCTAAAACATTAATGCAGGCAGTGGATCTGACGATGGAAGGGGTAATTCATCATTTAACCGAATACGATCTGGGTGGCCATGAACTTGATATTGAGATCGATCACACCTTCGGCAATCAGTATATCCAAGCTAAAATATATGGGCAACTAAAGGCTGCCTTTAATTTTTCTGCGCTTAATAATGACGAACAAGTCGCCTTATACCTGATGGCTATCGTTCCTTCAACATTTCTGCCTATTGTTGAGATTCTAAATTTCTTCAATTATAGAGACGATAACAGAAGCAAAATCGTAAATGCAATTAACAGTCTTCATAAAAAGGGCTGGGTCCAACGCAGTGGAGACAAAATAAAAATGCATCGCTTGCTACAAGATGTGATTCGAATACAGGCTGAATCCTACATAATATATCTCTTTATACTATCTGGTTTCCTGCACGTTTCAAACCAGGCAAATACTACGTTTTCAAGTGCAGGATACCGGATGCAGATTTATGCCGAATCGATTTTAGAAAAGTTGAAGGGACCAAAGGCAGAAGCTATTTTTCAACCGATATCACTACTTAAAAACAATTTGTTTTTAATGTACCGATATCTGGGCGACTCTGAAAAGGCATCAGCTGTAATAAAGGACTTAATAGACAATTTCGAGAAAATTGAAAGTCACCCTGCATGCGATAGCGATTTCATTGCCACCTTATCACACAATATTGGTACCTACTACATGGATAGCGAGGATTATGACGGTGCAGAAAAATATTACAAAATTGCTATTGACTATTATCCTGTGACGCCGCCTGCCAAAATTGTTAATACGTACACAGCACTGCATTCTATTTTTGAAATCAAAGGCGATGTTGCCGGCGCCGTACAATATGTGGTAAAGGGAATGGATGCGTTAAAAGAGAAAAACGAGGAAGAAAATGACGACCTGGTTGCGGGTTTGTTTAATACCCTTGCCATGCTCTATTTCAAAATGGACGACCAGCAGAAAGCAGTTGCAATGATTCATGAAGCGATCATGACACACAGAAATTCAACGTACGCGAATAAGAACCCGGCAGTCTTAGCTGAAATTTATGCAAATGCAGCAGTGATTTATATGAAAGGAGGGGTATTTGATACAGCTATACAATTTGCACTGCATGCAATAAAATACAGGGAGATGCTCAACTTGGAAAAGGATGAGCGATTGATCGAATTGTATTGGCTAGCTGCCAAAGTTTATGAGGATGCAGGAGAACAAGAAAAGGCCAATCAATTGCGGGAAAACCTTCGAAAGTTACAGTAATTTGAGAGCACTATGGAATCAAGCATGACAATGGGGGATATTTTTAAGAAGCCTAAACGTGAATTATTTCTTGGCGTTCCTAATAACAAATTCTATAATTATTGCCGTGAAAGAGAAAAAGAAATTAAAAGCACAATCCGTCTTGCTATAAAAGCTTTCGATACTCATGTTCAGGTATTAATGGTAAAAAGCGATGAACTCCCGAAATGGAAAAAGGTGCGGATGAAATTCTGTATGTCAAATCTTGGCAACTACCTCGAAGAATTGCTCAATGAGCTTGATCGGGCAAAAATTGAAAATTACTGTAAGCAAAGGGAAAACTTGGGAAAGTTATACATTCCTTTTTTCGCAGACATGGTTCTGATCATGATCAATTCTTATCATGGGGCAATTGAAACAGATCTGCATTGGGTAAATGATTTAACCTTGGCGGATTCAATGCATATTTCAGCTGGGAACTATGATTTTGCTAAACTTAAAAAATATTTACCGGATAGAATTAAAGAAATAGAGATTCTACTTCGGGAACTCAAGTATATTGATTATGTCAATTCGAGAATAGATAATATTGAAGAAGCACTGAAAGTTTTTAAATCAAAACATTATAGAGCAAGCAACGTTCTGCTAATAACGCTTATCGAAGGTTTGGTTAGATCATTAGGTACTTATCTAAAGAAGAAGCAAAGTCTCACCTTGGACCCATCAGACAAGCGTAAGTATGCCTCTTTAGAAAGATTCTTAAAAAACATCCCTTGGAAACAAGATTTGAAAATAGATGGTATCACCTACGGATTGCTTACAGGCAATTATTCGATGAATAAGTCAGATAAAGGTAATGCACACCTTGTAAATCTTGAGGAAAGGCTAGGATTCTTATGCAGGCGCTTTAAAGAAAATAGAAATTTAATACTGCATGGCGAAGAAATAAACTATGCTAATCCTTTGAATAATTTTCTAAACCTTACTGCCCTTAAAGAGGTACTTCTAACAATTAAGGCCTATCACCGTTTGTACGATACGCCTGCTGAGTGATATTAAGCCGACATACTACAAATAAATTTAAAAGACCCGGCTTTCACCGGGTCTTTTTTCTGCAGGTCACCACAACAAGCAGAACTTTTTTCCGAATTCTTTTAACTAGGATCTTAAGCAACATCGAAACTGAAAAGCTGACCAATGTACCAATGGAAGCCAGGGTAACGGTTTTCAAAACCTCGCCATTGCTTGCAGGGAGGTTAACTGTCAATTCACCGGTAACCTGTCGATGGTTGCAGTATAAGGGCATACAGAATGCTGGAAAGGGGTGCATTCACATTGAATTCAAAGCTTTCTAAAAGCTCTGTCTCTGCATCAATGATCTTCCTCAATCCGCGGGGATTTACAGAATCATTCTGGATCACTTTCACCATTTCGGTAGTAAGTCGGCTTACTATTCTGCGCTCTTTTACATTTTGAAGGATGATACGAATCGCATCACGCAGGGTCTTCGATGCGCGGCCGGCCCTTCCGAATTCGGCACCGTTTTCACGGGTCCTTTGAAATGCCAACCATTCTTAATACAGTTGCCATCCACACCGCTTTTACTCTCAACAATCTCGTGGGGCCGTTGGTGCAGGAAAAGATACCTACACGCATATGTATTTATGCAAAGGATGTCATGAACATCACAGGCGTAAAGAACGGGCTGCCCGAAAACTCCTTGCCCAAATCCGGAAGAAATACAAAAAGAAAAAAGGTCAGTTTGTAACTGTTCAGGAATTTAGTGATTTCACCGGTATTGCATAAGAGGTTATTCAATTATTTCTAAAATAGGTGTTCACGATTTGTTCCTTAATTAATCCTTTATCAACTTAGCATAATCCAAAATATTTTTATGGAGTCAAACTTACCAGAGATCATAAAATTTGAGAGTTTAAACGAATTCTTGAAGTACAATAAAAGTGTTATAGACGCCCATCACTATAAACACATGTATCTTATCAAGTTGGTTGAAAAAATTTATCAGGGCGAGTACGAGGTCTTTAATATGTATAATATCATTGACAAGTCAGGACTAAGTATATTATGCTTACATGTAACGAGCCATTATCTGCTTTATAGCTTTAAATGGACAGATGAAATGCTTGAACTATTATCAAAGCAGGTCGATCTTAAGATGGCTACCGTGCGATTTGATTTTACGGGTAATAAGGAACTTATTCTCCAGTTATTCAAGAAACAGAATGAGCCTTTTGAAATCTTTAAAGAAAGGATCGCTCATCAGTGCGAAGAGCTAAACGAGATTACAGTAGATATAGAAGGGAGTACCGAGCTATGTACTTTCAAAGATTTTAAAAGGCTTACCCAGTTGGCGTATGAATATCATTTGGAGGAATACGGGTCCCATGCTTTTAGAGATTTTAATTCTGTAAGCAATTTGATTGAGAAGGGAATTCGTGCGAAAACCTTTTATCTGTATCGTGATAATGGAAGAATATGTTGCATGGCTCAAGTATTCGACAAGCAAAGCGGATACCCGCTGATAGGAGGGCTTGTAACTGCAAAAAATGAAAGAAACAAAGGTTATGCGACCGCTTTTCTCTATGATTTAACTGAAATGCTATTTGATGAAGGGTTTAGTAAGTGCGGACTTGTTTCTGATACTTCAAATCCTTCTTCCAATAAGGTCTTTAGGAGAGTAGGCTATATTCCTTTGTACGAGTACATTTCAATGCATACACTCAACCCGTCAGCATATGCTGAATAGGTGATTCAAATCGGATTTTAGTTGCTTAGTACGTTGCCAGAACACTTCCAGAGTATATCCTTAATTTTTCAGTAAATAAGATGAGATCATTCAATATAGAAGGTATCTTTTTTGAAGATTTGACGGAATTGTTTCAATCCGCAATTGAAAGCGTCGCGTCCGAAAGCTCATTGCCTCAGGATGAGTTTATGGGCAAGCTAAAATCCAATTTTGAAGAAGTGTCAAATGTATTCAAAGATGTAATTACGACAACATACATTGAACACGCTAAATTTAATTTGGATGGTTTTTATACGAATCACAGTATAAATCAGAAGCGGATTTTAGATGCGAACAGGGATTCTTTTTATTTCTTCATTCTATATATTAATGCTTGCGACATTCTTTATAAGAAGTGTTACGGGTCAATGAAACGAAGAAGAATGGCAGGTACGCTAAAGTTGGGCATATCTCTGTACGGACTTGTTTTGAGAAGGGCACAACAAATAGTCAGTGCCCTACTTGATGGTTACATCGATACAGCAATGATGATATGGCGTTCCATGTACGAGTATGGCATTTCCCTTCTGATAATAGCCATTGAAGATGATGACGATCTTGCAGAAAGATATTTTGCCCATTCGGTAAAAAATTCGAAAAAGAAAATAGGCAGCTATGCAAAGCACTTCAAAGAATTAAAGTTTCGGCCTTTATCCAGAAAGAATGATGATATTTTAAAGGCTGAAATTGAGAAGCTGGACCTAAAATACGGAAGGGAATTCTTAGAAAACGAGTATGGCTGGGCAGACCATTTGTTCCCAGGAAAACAAAAAGCAAGTTTGAGATTATTGGAAGAAAGGGTAGAAATGAGTAAGTACAGGCCCTATTATTTGCTTTGCAGTGAGCATATACATTCAAACTTCAACGGTTTTAAGCATTACATGGTGCGCAATAAGATCATTCTGCCACGACTATTATATCAGGAGATTGAAAACACCGCTTTTGTCGATCCAATGCAGTTTACCATCAGTATCCTGCACGAAGTAACCGACTATATTTTGTATGAGTTTTCAGCAGCTAATGAATACGAGATAAATAAAGAGTTCCTTACACGCATCTTTCAGAAAATGCAAAATACTTTCAATGTAAAGAGTAATAGACCCAAAAAGAAATCCCAGTGACATTTGGAGTTTGGTTAAAGTATAGATAATGCCTCCATCCTGCCACAATAGAGCATGGATAAAGCATCAACTATTTAAATACTTATAACAAAGCAGTTATTGAAATGGTCTTATTCCTTAGTAAATTTGAACATACGATGTAGTTAGAATTGAATTGATTTATGAGGGTGCAAATCTGGGTATCCAGAAATTTGAAACCTCTGAACTACTTGATAGTAGCGGCCTCTGAAAGATGTTACAAATCTCTCAGTCTCCGAATCAACGGAATAAACAAAAGAAAATTTGGTAAGGACTATACTAACCGTGCTGGTATTGTTCCTGGGGCTGGAATCTTAAATAATTGAAAACGGATTAGTTATTTGCAATTTTAGTCAAAAAAGTGTCAAGATGCGAGCAGATATTAAAATTGACGTCTTTTCACGGTGGATAATAATATTGAAATTGATTTGTTTATTGATTATCCTATTCTTATATAGCAGCTAATAAATTAAAATGCCGGCTTCATAATCATGACATTTATATTATGTGATCTCTGCTTTTTTGATAATTAAATCTGTCAAGTTTGGAGTATCCAGCATTCTTTCAATCTCCGTCTGCACAATCATTATCACATCTTTCTTTACCTGCAAGTAACTTTTTAGCACATCGCCCGGCTCAACATTTGAGAAAAGTGGCAATTCTTTATATCCTGCTTGCTCCTGATTGAGTGCTTGATGATCGTTAATAATTTCGGTGCAAAAGGCCTTTAGTTCAATCTTCTGATCCGGATTATCCGCCACCATCCCCACAAATTCTCCACTAGATAAAGAAGATATTTTATTGACAGGAATAGCAAGATCCAATTGCTTTGAGTTAGTTATCGAAGTATCGTTTCGGTTTATGGCAATACTCTGCCGGTCTTGTAGAATCTTGCCAAATTTTTCTGACAGTTGCTTAGCAGTATCGCCACTCACCTGGCCACTAATGATATTGCCAACAATGTTCATGATCACCTCTGCTTGTTCTTTTCCATAATGAAGCTTTAACTGGCTGGCATCCTGGACAGCTAAGATGGTTGCAACCTTATTTGATCTCGCGGTTGCTATCAGGTTATCTATACCGTTAAAATAGATGGTTGGAAATTCATCGAATATCAAACTGCTTTTATTGCAATCCTTCTTGCTCATCACCCTGGTGATGGCAGTTATATAAAGTGATAGGACTGCACCATAGGTCTGGGTTTTTTGTGGGTTATTACCCATACACACAATCTTCGGTTGGTCAGGATTATTGATGTCCAGTGAAAAGTCATTACCTGATAGAATATAGTAGAGCTTTTCAGATGATAGTTTACTAAGGCTGATTTTGGCACTAGCAATCTGTCCTTCCAACTGTTCTTTTGCATCGTTCAAGTAAGCCGTAACAAATGGATTAACCAATACTTCTATCTGTGGCTCGGCTCTTAAGATTGAGAACAATTTATCGTACTCTACCTGCGCCAATTCTATAACATGTGCAAGGGTGCAATATTTTCCATTTTTGTATTTACAAAGAAACCAAATCAGGGCGGTAACGAAATTTATTGGCGACTCCACGAAGAAATCCCCACTCTTTTTTATCCATTCATGATTTAGTCCAAGCATGATGGTTCTGGAAGATTCTGCAGCATCAGTAATATCATTCATAGTGGATGCATCAAGTGGGTTGCAACGATGTGACCGATTCAGATCATCAAAATTGATTACATAGAATTGTGGCGGGACTTTATACCGGTGTGTATTCACCAAATAATTGTTGTACGCAATCTTCGAAAGATCATCAAATTTGAAATCATAAACAAACATGCTGAAACCTTTCTGGATATGCTGTTTGATGATGTGCTGTATAATAAAATAAGATTTGCCGCTCCCCGGTGATCCCATGATTAACACTGCCCGAAATGGATTGATAATATTGATCCAGCTTTTGCGGAAACGGCCTTTCAAATTGTACCGGGCGGGCAGATTAATAGAGTATTCATTATTCAGTAATCTTTCTTCTTGTGGAAAGGTTTCATTGAGTGTATTAAATACGCTGTTATTAAGCCGTTGACGGATGATCCTGGAGAGGAGAGTACCACCGGATAATACGAGAACAAAACCAATAATGGTAATAGCTATGTATACCACCGCGATATTCTTTATCTCAAGCTTTAGACTGAAAGTGAGATAACTGAAAAAGTATAATAATAGTCCTGTTACTATGTATGCGGCTGCGGTTTTGAAACCAAGCTTTTCATCTTTCTTTCCTCTTGCTCCAAACAGAGAAATAGTCAGCACAGCCAAGGCGATCAGTTTTGACTTATGGAGGTTGCTGAATAAACCCGTGCTATAAATATTTTGCAGCAACCGGTCGGTAATATTGGAGCGCAATTCCCACTCCTGAAAAGCCCCGTAACAGTAGTAATAAAAATGAATTAGAAGGACCGCCAAACTGAGCATTCTTGTCAGGTCGAGGATCTTCCTCAATCCCTGTTCATTCTCTCCGGTATTCATGATGAGTACTATTTAATTTTCAATCAGATTTCCTTTTCTTCTTTTTGCGTTTTCTTAGCTCGAAAGGAACATATTGATATTCGTCAACCTGAGTGATTGTGCCTTCAATTATTTTTGATAAATCCTGGACCTGCTGTTTGTTTTTATCAGGCAGTAATTCCGTTGGAATAGTTTCGGTGCTTTTCGTTGCTATAGCCTTGTGGGGCCTACATATGTTCTGAACTACGCCACATTTTTGAAGGATGGCTTTAGCGCTATAGTCTTTGCCAATATCACTCCCGTTGAATACACATTTTGAATTGTGGTCTATATAGGTTAAGCCATAGATAATACCGTTATCATTTTGTCGGATAACCAAGCTGATTTTTTCCTTTTCCAATCCCTGTTTAAAGGCTTGTAAGCTGCTGGGCGGTTTTAGCATGATCCAATCAATAGAAGTCTTCAAACTCTTTTTAAATTGCTGTTTCAATATTTCATTTTCTTTAAACCTTTTCTCCAGGTAGCTAAGTGTAGGTTTGTTGTATATAGTGCTGGCTTTGATCGGAACTCCGATTTTGTTTCTTTTTTCATCAATCAGCCGGTAAATCAGTCCTCTTTTTTGATAAATAATTCCATCTTCTTTGCCGCGATCAGCTATCAGATTATAGAGATTGAGAATGGCGTTCAGTTCAGCCAAAGAAGCATACTTGTACCGGGGCAAGACAGCATCCAACACATTCGTGATTCCACGCTTGGTGGCCGATTTTCCATAGGTCAACTTCCGGACACTTGCAGGTTGTATTTCCCCGATCGCTGCTTTAGTTTGAGTTTCCGCTTTTTGAAGGTTATAAGCCACTTCCAACTCTTTCCTGGCTGCGTTGGACTGATTGCGCCCGATATTATGCAGTGAGATCCTTTTCCCGTCCCTTTGGATATTGGTACTGACAATGTGAAGATGAGGGTGACCTGCATCGAGATGCTGGTAGACTAAATAGGGTTGATCTCTGAACCCAATCTTCTCCATGTAAGCCGAGGCGATTTCAACCAACTTGGGCCGATCTAATTTTTCCTCCAGACCAAAATTCAGGGAGATATGAATTGTGTTCGTAGTGGCTCTTTTATTCAGGTCAATCAGGGATTGAAAACGTCCAAGTTTTTCATAAAAATTTAATTGATTTGCCTCCTTCAAAAAACGATGTGCATGAATACATTCGGCCTTGCCCTCTTTCATCTTTTGTTCATTGTAATTGAGGGCTCTTCGGATGCTATTAGGTACAGTTATTTTTGCGACCATAGCTCATAGATTTGGTTCATCTTATCGATGATCTCAATCACTTTCTTCATGAAAAGATTCTTACTGGCTTCATTTAAAATTGCCCAGGCATTTATTTGAGAATAATGATCAAGTGTGTGGAGTTTGTGAATGGACTGGTTGAAGTTGTTTCCGATTGCATTCAGCTCTTTTTTCAACGAGATCATTTCTTCCAAAAATTCATCTGCTGTCTGGCTGCGGTAAAGGACAGTTACCGGTTCTCTTAAAAGAACATCTCTTGCGTATTCGCTAAGCGCATTGGAAGTAGTTTGAGCATAAAGCTGATTGAGCTTTTTTTCTTCATCCTCGTTCAACCGAATTGTTAGCCACTTGGAGCGAATTTTCTTTGTCTCTTTCATCACTAATCATTTTCACTGTTGCCCAAAACCCTTGTCATTCTCTGTCACAATAATCCCGAAACGACTTCGGAGTGGAGGGCAAGAGGCTCCAAACGTGCCACGTTTGTACATCTTGCCGGTTGCAGATTTAGCAACCTGAGAGCTTTTATAAAGTTAGATTGTTGGGACATCGTAAAGAATACCTGTTCAAATTCTGAAGGGGTGGTTATCAGCTTTCAGAAATAGCTTTGTCAAGTCAACATTTTTTCTAATTTTAAAACTTGTGAAGTATGAGTAACGTGGCAGCACCAGGAAACAAGGAAAAATCAAAGATTTTTCAAACAGTTTTAAGTAGTCCAGGGATGAATGAAAAATGCAAGATTAACTTGATGATGAGTCGTCAAAATATTTTGTTATTAAGCCGACTTATTGAGGCTGGTTTATTAACTGATAAAAACCTTTTTGATGATGAAATCATTTCAGCTTTGCCGGATGATTCATTGCAGGAATTTAAGAACATTCATGAAGAAATTTTAAGAAAAGGAGAGCTTACAGAGTTTTATGATCGCCTGAAATTATTATAGTCAGAAAATCTCTTAATCTATCAGGAATGGTTTGTTTTTAAACAGGCCATTTTTGTTAAGTGAAGTTTCGTGGAAGACATCGAAAAACCCGACCAAAAAAAGGGCTACATCAGCCCTTCATCAGCGAAGGAGTAATATCCTTCAGAAGTAATAATTAAGTGATCCAGAACTTTAATATCAAAGTACTTTGCTGCTTCTTTAATTTTTATTGTCAGTTCTTCATCAGCTCTTGAAGGTTTAAGGCTGCCTGAAGGATGATTGTGTACGAGGATCATTGCACATGTTGCTAGCTTGATGGCTGCCGCTAAAATCAATCTTGGATCAGCCACAGTTCCGGTAATGCCACCTTGCGATACTGGCAGAATTTGTAGAACTCGGTTTGCTCTGCTTAGGAACAAAACTTTGAATTCTTCCAGCAACTCAATTTTATCCTTGTTCCAGTAATGAAGGCAAACCTGGTAACCATCCGAAGAAGATGAAATTAATGGTCTTTCAGAAGTTTTGCAGGTAGCTTTTCTTTTGTAAACGATGTCAATTTCTGATACATTGTTTAATACTTCCAGGCTCAGATTGTTTTCCATAATCTTAATTTTTAAATGTTTGAAAATTGATTATGGAACCGCTCCTGCTTTTGGGCAATAAAGGCAAGGAAGCAACGGAATAAATAGAATCTGAATAGATAGTGGAAAGGATTTCTTTATGCCGGAATTTCCTTGCCGCTTCAGCAGACCAAAAGCGAACTTAGTGCAGGAATCAATGAAGGGATTTTCATTAGATTATTCTATTGGCATCATCAGCGGTGGTTTTTTTCTTAGATGAAAAAGGAAGGTGGCTTTTTATGTGAGTTTTTTTCTTCCATATCCTTTATGACGAATACCAGCTTTCCATATATAAACATTATACCCAAGCTGCCGCCCCATTTTATAAGATCTGTCACGATGTTGGGCGGCAGCTTTTTATTAAAAAGGGCAACGGCATTAATACCAGTTGCCCGATGTTTCTATATCAATTCAGAGGAAAATTTAAACTACCATTTTTGGCAAAGTTGGAACACAAATTAAATGCGGTTTGCGCTCTTATTTGGGCGGTCCCACCAAATAGAATGGATTTTAATTTTGCTTCGTCGTCTTTGTAGTTACGTACATTTTGAAAGTATCCGGTAACAGCATTATAAGCCCCGAACAATGTGCCTTTGGTAGTTTCCTGCTCCTGGCTTGGATTGCTCATGGCATACTCAAAAGCATTATCGCACATATTTTTAAAACAAGTGGATAGTTCGTCCTGCTTACCTAATTGCAGGTTATGTAATACTTCCTTATTGGGAACCATTGCAAGCTCTATTAGTTTTCTTACCTCTTTATCTATTATCCGCATTTGTGACCAGTTATTAAAGACCTGTTCCAGTTGTGTAGATAATTGGTTTGAAATTCCCATTACTTTATGGGCTTGTTCCAGCCTGTCTTTAGCATTGGCTGTATGTCGAATTTTAATAGAATTGCTTTGGTTGCCCAGGGCTGCGTTTAAGGTATTCTGGCATACGATCCTAACAGGTGTAAAGGCTGCCGTGATACTACCGAATCCATCGTGCGAGGTTGTCAGAAACAAATACTGTTCAATCAGATCATCCGTTCCGACTTTTATATATCCGGGTAATTTAGCTGTAATAAAAATCCGTTCTCCATTTCCTAACGCTCCTGCTGTTTCATACTGCATGCCATCACCGCCGACAATTGAATCAAAAAAGCTGAAGGCCTCTATATTTTGTACCACTTCATAATCTTTGCCGACTACTCCCAAAACCGTTTCGTTATCAGTTCTGACAGTGGCGTAAAAACTAGGCACTTCAATTTCTGGAATAATTATATCAGTGTCAGGATTACCATTTTGGTTTTCGTTGTCATAGGTAAACAGCTTTCTTTTTTCTACGGTAAAATCCAATCCTGCAAATTTTAGGGCCTCTTGACTTGTGGGGTAATCTTCCACGATCTGACCCAAACCATGCCAGGCCTTTTCTTTTACCGAAAAGAAACTGTGTTTCCCTGTGTGCTCATTAAAATTGATATTATGTGCCATATTGGTTACCCAGCTTTATTTTATATCCCGCAGGCGGTACTGCTGCGGTTTTGTTTTTGAAAATGTTTAAAACTTCTTCTCGAAATGTGGAACGGCTAATCAGAAAGGCAAAACATCTGCGGCATCATTTGAGGCTGCTGCATTTTCCGACGACGAGCCAATTAATTCTGTTTGTTTTTGCCATGCATGAATTTTGATCTGGTTGACATGGCAATCAGCGAAGCACGTGCAGTGCCATCCATAGCCGTATAAGAGGAAACATAAATTCGGCCTGCAACCTCAACCAGGGTTGCTTTTTTAAGAAGTTCGGCGATCTTGTCGCTGATCCAATAAGAGCAGTTGCAATAGGTTGTTGTTTTTACTTTTTCGCCTGCAGGCGTTTTGTAAGTTTCGTTAATGGCTACAGAAAAATTGACGACTTTTCTTTCATCTTTTAAGGTGTTCACAACTGCGTCGCGTGTGATTCTTCCTACGATTGTCATAACTCTAGATTTTAAGGTGAATAAATGATTTTCTACTTTCTAGTTTTCGCTCTTGTTATTGAGAAAAAATTGTTTTTAAAAGAAAAAACCGGGAAAAAAGAAAGCAGAAGAAAAGCGGCCTGGCTTAACAAAAAGGAAACGGAATAAATCCGTGTAAAGGGAAGGATGATTTGAGCGAAAGAATATGCAGGATCAAGAGATGAAGTAGAAGTGATGCTTTATGCCGTAAGCTTTTTGTCGCGTTGAAGTATCAGTGACAATGTTGGCCGCAAACTTCGCGACCGCTTTTGACCGGTTGTGATTTTAAACAATAATTATAGGCTGTTACAATTTGGTAATTATTAATTGAGGATTGGACTTAAACGAATGGTTTTATCGGTAATAATTCCCCAACAAATCCTTAAATTTGGTTGCCTTTATTTTTGAGTAAAGGGTATAAGGTTAAACATATTTCCTGAAAGTACCAATAGTAAGGAGGCGACTGCTTCCACACTGCTGATAATACTTTGGCTGACACACGCCCAGTATATATATACGGCGAGGACGGCAAGGTTAGTACAGAAGGTTATTTCTTTCATCTTATCAAAGTTCACTTCCCCTTTAAGCCTTTTTTGAGGCCTAAACCACTCCGAAAGTAATTTCGGGTTAGATTGTTCGATCCGAAAGGTGAGGTTACGATCTGAAGTGCCAGGGAGCGATTTCTGGCCAAGGGAGGAGATAGGCCCCTTGAGGTGAGAGTCCTCAATGGATTGAGGGGAACACTTGTGTGTTGCTTCACGTTGTGGAGTGTCCAGGGCCTTCTCCCATTGAAAAATGTATCTGCTTATGTTATTCACTGAAGATCTTTGGAAAGGATGGTCTGAAAAAATAGAAGAGGATTTTGAAATAAAGAACTATGACCATTTTGATTTCCGCTTCGATTTTCCCATAAGGAAAAATGAGATAAAACGACTTGTTTCAAACTCCAGCCGATTGGCACAACATCCCTTCCTTCCTTTTATAAAGATCAAAATCAAAACTCCTCGCTATCGCTACCAGGAAAACGAAGGAGAATACGGATTAGATACCAAAATACGCCCCATATCTTTTGCATCTCATTTTGATACTTATTTATACTCCTTTTATTCTTTTGCACTTACAAATAAATATCAACCGTACATTAAGGAAAATGGTTTTTCGGACTGCGTATTAGCTTACCGGACAGACTTAGATGGCAAATGCAATATTCAGTTTGCAAAAGAAGTTTTTGAATTCATTAAAAGAAAAGGTGAGTGTACTGCGTTAGCTTTAGACATCAAAGGCTATTTTGATAGTATTGATCACGATATTCTAAAAAACAAATGGTGCCAGATTTTGGGAGAAGATCAGTTGCCAGAAGACCAATACAGGTTATACAGATCTCTGACCAAATATGCTTATGTAAATAAATCAACATTGCTAAAGCATTTAAATATCGTACTGAAAAAGATTGATAAAAAACCGCCTAATCTGCTGGCTTATGTTCCAGGGGCCACCTTCAAAGAGAAAATGCAGTTACTGAGAGACCATAATTTAATTGTGTTTAACGATACATCCGAATTGGTTGGTGGAAGGAAAAGATATTTTGGAATTCCGCAAGGGTCTTCAATCAGTGCATTACTCTCAAATATTTATCTCATTGATTATGATAAAAAGTTGTCAGGACTGGCAAAGGAAAAAGGGTTCATGTATCGGAGATATTGTGATGATATTCTGATAGTATGTGATCATAATGAAGCATCTGTGTTACAAAAAATAGCAATTGATGAGATCTTGAATTACCACTTGGAAATACAGGATAAAAAAGTTGAAATAATTAAGTTTTGCAGAAATTCAAGAGACCAAATCCGTGCCTTTAATCAGAAGAAAATTGATGGTGTAAGTAACATTCTCATAAATGAAACTAACGAACAGAGATTTTATAAAAATCTTCAATACTTAGGATTTGAATTTAACGGAAAGGATATTTTAATTCGATCTTCAAGCCTGTCAAGATATTTCAGAAAGATGAAAGCCAGGATTGCAAAGACTGTAACGATGGCGTATAGTGATAAAGGCGTAGGCGATCGTATTTTCAAACAAAAGCTACTACACCGATACACCCACCTCGGTAAAAGGAATTTTCTGTACTATGCCTATAATGCTTCAAAAGAATTTTATGTAAATGCTAAAGGTGAAAAAAAAGAGGGCATGGGTTCAGAAGCTATTAGAAAACAGCTTCGTAGGCACATTAACATTCTTTACAATTCTTTGATGAATAAAAATATAAGAAGGGCGTCCCAAAAAGGTAAACGACTAATGAAATTGTGAAAGCTTAAAATGCAAACTAACTGATATCGTGATCTTTGTTCTAAAACTCCAGTGTTTCATTATTAATTTGGCTGTGAAATTTGATGAGCTTACTGCATTTATCACCTATAAAATCAATGTAAAAATTTTTTGCTCCGGAAACCAAACCTTGTTCATTTTTATAGAACTCCAATCGACTTGAATACAATGTTGTGTAATTGTTAATGTTCATATTGCTGGTATCAGATTGAATTTGCCTGAGATATTTTAAAAATTCTTCTTCAGGCTTCGTTTTTCCCGACCAATGCGGATCAACTATTAAAACTCTTCCATTTTCGTTGCTATTCAAGTGTCTGATGATGATATTATTGAGATAATTGTCAAAAAAGCTGTAACCTATAACAACTAGAAGCCTGGCTGATTTTAGTTTTTGAATAAATTGCTGAAGCAAGGTAAAAAATGGATCAACAGAAAATAGTTTGTACTCAAAGCCCAAAATAATGTGCGGTTTCCTTTCTTCAGGATTTGAAGGATTAAAAGCGACCTCATGATTCGTTAAACAACAAGTGTCATCTTCATTGAGATACCAATCTAATGAACCATGAATTTTACACAGATTTATTTTTGCAGCTTCTGAATCAAACCAGTTGGTATCCCATATCCCTTGCGAATTAAAGCCTGTGTTGACAGGAAATTCTGAATCTCTGTTGAATACTTTTTCAAATATCAAATCGTAGTTTAAAGTAAAAATATTAATATGATAATCTTCATCAGTCGTTTCTTTTAGCAGCGTTTCAAACGGCGCAAGTAATTCTCCCGCTGCTTTATATTCATCAATTGGAGTAATCCATTCAATAACCTTTTCGTAAATAAAATTCAAATAAGTCTCAAAGACATTATCATACTTTATCTCTAAACGCATCAGTCTTTCGCTCCAACTTCCCACCAGTGGCTCTGGTATGACATAGTCTTTGTTTATTATTTTCCGAATAATCAAAATGTAGTCTTCGATATTGGGAGAATACAAATCAGTGCCTCCAGACTTAATATTTCTTAAGTCACTCTGAAAAGAAAGGGATGGACGTATGAACTGATATAACTCGATGAAGGCATTTTTATAATCCTTATATATAGCATGATCTTGCGGGATATCAATAATTGACTGATGGAGCCTATTTAGCATTGCCTTTGAAACGAGACAATTTGCTTCGTGAGAAGCGCCTGCGCCTAAAAGGAATACTGTATTGTCAAACATTTCCTTTAATGTCATAGAAACCAAAGGTTAGAATGTGCGACTGGATTTTCCGGTAATTTGTTGTCGGGGAAATGAGATGCCAAGTCTGCAACGATTTTTGAATAAGAAATCGTCACGGGAAGACTAGCCTGTCCTATTGATTTCCAGTAAATCCGGGAAAAGCTATAAACCTGATCAAGTAATTGTTTTATGTCAAAAACATCATGTAAAACATTTTCGGACTTGTTTATTTTTATTTTTATCGGGAACGGATACTGGTAAATATTATAAAACTGCGATTCATCATGTCGCATGTTATTTGAGAGGAGATACTCTGTCCTATATTTCAATTCTATAATTGTTCCACTAACCGGCATTATCTTATCATACATAGTGTCGAAAAATACAAAGTCCTTACTCTTTGAATCATTGATGGTTAGAACGAGATACGGGATGTCTAGATTAAAAAACTTAAGTACTTTTTCAATTTCATCCGCCTCTTCATCGTTTAAGGTTTTATAATAGTGGATAACGAGCTTACTCACATTTAATTCTCGTTGACTAAGAACAGCTTCAATATTCGCTTTTAATGCTGAACCAATAGAACGCAGACTATTATTTTGAAACGAATCAAACTTATGGAACGTGCCATCCTCCTTAAAGAATAAGCTATTTCCTAAAAAGACATTATCGTTAATGCGCTTTACGCCAAATCCAATGATTAATTTATCAGTAGAGAAAGTGTCTAATTTCCACGGTATCCCGCCAATCTTTGCAAGTATAGCAACCTGAATATTCGGTAAATGGTACCTGAAATTTGGATTAAGTATATTTTTATACCAGATAAATTGTGAAAGGATACCTCTCTGAAGCAATAGGTATTTCACCTTAAAATATTCGTCTTCGTTGTCGCCTTCGGTTTCTATCCGGTTATGGTCGGTTAAATAAACCACAAAATAGTCCAATCCTTCTTGAAAGTGATAATCTTGAATTTTAGTCGTCAACTCACTAATTGGATCGCCAGACTCCAAAACGATTCTGTGTTGATCAGCCATTTTAAAATTTACCTTTAAATAGTCTTTTAGACCAGGGGAAAAGACACCTTCTTTAATTCCCAACGACAAAGAGGTATGCAGTTTTTTCGCAGCTTCACTGTGTTTGGACTTGTAGATAAATATGAACCGCAAATTGTTTGTATCTGGTACGGCATACGGTCCGTGTCTTTTTAATCCGTTATAAACACTATTGTCTTCCCGGTCATTTGCAAACCTTAGCTTATTGGAAACAAACTTTGTTTTATGAACTTCAGCTTCGGTTAACTTGATAAAACCATCGTCATAGATCTGGATATTATTTGCAATTGTTTTGCCTTGTAAATGAATAGTATAAAAGGCACTTATTTTTTGATAATATTCGAGATATGTATTCTTTGTGGGAGAATTTTCAAATTTGAACCCTAATTCCTTTTTCATGGGATAATTTAAAATAGGATAAGATGAATCATTATTTATTTCTTGATCTTCTTTGACCCTTTCTATTCTTCCGTTCTCGACATATTTTGAAAAGCTACTTGTGATGTTAATATTTGATAGTGTTTTAAGAGTAGTATAAGATGTTCCATCAAAGGAAATAAGCAACTCCAGTTTGGAAAAGTTTGATATTGACAGTTGACGAAGATTTATTTTTTCGTATTCCCTGAACTGTTGTTTAATCCCTGTTGGTGTCCATATTTGAATGCCATTCACAAAATCATCAATGGTCATTAAACTCTTTTGTTCAAAGTAATTTCTAAACTTAGAAGTGACATAAGGCTTGATGAAATACTTTTTATTAGAAAGGTCAATTGAATATTCTGTAGCTGTTTGTGCAGGCTCTAAAGAATAGAATAGAAACTCATTTTTTTGCACGATAGCTGATTCAACAATACTTTCAAAAATCGACGCTTTTTTCTTTTTTGCTCCAAAAAAATCTTCTTCTTTTATCCATATTGGGACAACAGAATTGATTATTTTAAAGTTCACCTTGTTAATAATAAGATTTGCCATAGTAAAAATTCATCTCAATATTCAATAATAATAAGTTTAGGAACTCAAAGTATTTGATGAAACAAGTGTTTTAAAAATACTGCTCTTAACTACTATGAACAGGTGGTGGTATCCTACTTGCATTGAACTTCACGCAGGTTTAGTTCTATTTTGAAACCAATAAAAATTCATTAAAAATGACGCCGAGGGCATCCCAGTCTGTATCAAGTGGGATTCTTGTCTGCTTGTAAATTGTAGGCCATAACTTTGTATTTAATTCCAGAATAACTATTCATCAAACTTTTTTATCACATCGATTGCTTTCCCATTTATTTTAAAATCATCATTCTTATGTATGAAAATGGGATTATAGCTTTGAGTGGATTCAGAAAGTAGCACTATCCTTTCATTTTTTTTGTCAAGCCGAAACTTTTTAACGTTAGCCATTCCATCAATTATTGAAAGAACGTAATCACCATCTTTTGCCGCCGTTTGATTACTATCAATTATTACGAAATCTCCCGGTTCAATGTTCTTTCCATTGACATCAGCCTTGTTGAGAGAGTTTCCTTGAGCTTTAATGGCAAAAACTCCTTTTTGTTTTGAGATTAATCGTTTAGAAACTTTTAAGTGGCCTTCAATGTTTTCATCCGCATAGATGCTTGCAGGTCCGCAATTAGCTGAACCTAAAATCGGAACCGAAATAAATAAATCGTTCGCTTGTGACTTTCCGGTCGCACGTGTTATTTTTTCGTTTTTGGCATCTACTATGATAAATCCTTTTTGTTCCAATTGTGTTAAGTGATGTTTGACTTTTTGTGGAAGCTTCTCATTCACGCGTTTTCCTATTTCCCTTAATGTCAAATTACCTATATTTTGTTCACTTATAAGCTTCAAAAGTTTTTCTTGAATAGAATGCATACACGGTTTTGTATTGTGTAAAACTAGCTAAAAATGTGCAAAATAAAATTTGGCTTGACAAGGCTTAAAACTTGACAAGGACCGGCCAAATTGCGTACCTTACAACTCATTTATAAATTCAAAATTTATTACTATGGCAAACAAAAAAACAACTTCACCATCTATTGCTTCCTTAGCATCTAAAGTTTTACAGGATAGCCAAGCTTCTAATGCAGCGAAAAGCCTTGCCGGTTCTGCTCTTTCACAGGTTAATAAAGGAAATGAAACAGGAAAGCAATTGGAACATTTGGCTTCTACGGTGTTGAACAGCGACAAGTTCAATGAAGCAAGTAAGGCCTTGGCGGGTTCTATCTTATCGCAGTCCGACAAAAAGCGATAATAAATTAAACAATTGAGTATGAATCAAACAATTATTGGCAAGTACAATGCTCCAGGTCAAATGCGATTTTTACATTTTTTGTGAATACTAGCCAACTTGTTGCATTGAATGAATCACTCCGAAGACCGGCGTTCTTTAGAACGACCTAATACCTCGGAGACAACAATTAGTTTCTTTCGATATTCCTCAAATCCTTTTCTATAAATTTTGAATTGTTCGATGTTTGCATTAAGGTATCCTTCGAGATTTTGGAAACTAGTGATTGCCTCAAGGCACCCTTCGATAAGGGGTACTAAATTCACGTCTGCATCATTCCCATCAACGTCTGTTAATGCCAGAATTTTAAAAACTAATTCATGGTAGGTATTATACGGTCTAACTCTGATGTTTAAAGGTATAGTCGCATAATTGTGGATTACTGAGACAAGGCTATCTCGGAATTTTACTTCTCTTGGACTAAGGCTGTTATCTAAGCGATAAGCCCTTAAGTAGTTGCTCCACGCGAGCCTAAGTTTAGTAAGCGATTCATTGTAGGCGTTACGGTAGCCATTATTTACGCTATCGAAGGTCAACCGCCTTTCTTCAATAAGAATTATTGTTTTATCTAAACCAGCTACGATATTCCAAAGACGATTGAATTCAGCAAGTTTCTCTGGTTCAGACAATGAACCTTTCGACCAGAAGAAATAATTTTCAATCCCAGTGAAAAAAGCATTGAACAAATCTTGATACTTCATCTGACGAAACACATCTGTTTCCGACACAACCAAGACAGGATACAAGAAAGGAGTGTCTTCTTTGAAGTTGAAAGATTCTATAGTCTCTTTCAGGTCTTTAATTTTTAATGTCAGCCTATTCGCAAGGTGTTCAATGGCGTTTAGTGTTAGTTTTCGGGTATTACTTCTTTCAAACCTTCGTCCTGCCATTTTCGACAGTGCATTCAGCAAAAAGCCAAGGACAACCACTGCCAGTGTCATCAAGATTGTTGCAGCCTGTGGTGCCTCAACATTGAAGAGTCTTTTGATAAATCCTTGTAGGTCTAAAAGAAACATCATTCAATTTCGGAAATAACCTCTACAATTCAACAATGGCGAGGAATAGAATATGCTCTTTTAGGGGCAAGCTAATAACTCCTCTGTTTTTGTTATCGATCAACAAAAGAGAAAAATGTTTAACCGCAGACTCACTATAAAGAGATGTAGCTGATTTGTAACATGTTGTATACGTGTTTGTAGCTGTATTCAAACTGTGCATGAATTGCAATTGTTAAAAGCAACGTGACAAAATTATGTCGTATGAAGTAGCTGATTAGTGTAGCCTTACATTGTTATGTTATACCAGATTTAATTCTTATTTGCAAGGTTAGAACTTGGATGAAGTTCAAAACAAGTCGTTTATAAGTTTGAATATGAAGTTCTCAATGAGTGAGAGAAATGTCAAGGTGAAAATATAATGAATTGCAATTGAGATCAGCTATTTGTAGCCTTGCGTTGAAAAATCAAGTTATCGATATAATAATGTTCTACGAAAAACTTGTTACGCAAATTGGCCAGTTAAAGGGAATACATCATCTCTAAAGAAATATTATTGTGTGGAAGATCATAAACAATCACTTCCTAAAAAAAATCATTTAAGAATCGCACAATAAATATTTGAATGCATTACATTTCAATAATTGTGTCACACTATTGTTTGAATGAGCCCTGAGAGTTCAATTCATCAATTGTCGATATTTTTCTGTTTTTTTCTCAATTTTAGATGTTGTTTTTCTTCTTTCTGTTTGTGCTTTTTCCCATTGGTTGGACACTTTCAGGCATTTCCTTTGTAATCTGGGCGATGCAAGTGTCGGATATTCTATTGTTATTCTTGGAGACCCAATCACCAATTAGAGTTCTGTAGACATTTAGAGTACCATTGAATTTGCGATTTTACAGCTCACTTTCAGAGTTTTGTCGGGTTTGAAGCGGTTGCATAATAAGCCCACATGTTTTATCAGTAAGGAGAATTCTCCCTTGTTACCTTTTCTTGCTTCGTTTCACTTTGATAGGTGAAGAAACATTCGCCACGTAAGTACTTCAAAGACGAAGCATTGCTTAATCAGATCGGGGTTAAAATCAGGGAAATCAGGATAAAGAAGAATGTTTCTCAGGAAATGCTGGCAAACGATTGCGAGATTGATTACAGCCAGGTGAATAGAATGGAATTAGGCAAAGTAAACTTCAGCATCTCCTACTTATACAAAATCGCCGCTGCTCTCGAAGTCAATCCTAAGGAACTCCTACCCTAACGAGACTGTCACGTTCATTTTCTCATTTTCATCGAGCCAACCTCCCGCCTTCAACCTAATTGTATATACAATGATGGAGTTATTACTATTCTTGGAATCTATCCATCCCATGACGGATGGACTGAAGCAACACCTTGGCCGCGTGTTGAAAGAAAAGTTAGTTCCCAAGAAAGGCTACTTACTCAAAGCTGGCCATGTTTGTCGCAATATTTATTTCATTTACAAAGGACTGATTCGATGCTTTTATATACGCGATGATCACGAAGTCTCATCCTGGTTTATGAAAGAAGGCGATGTTATTGCTTCCGTAGAATCCTTCTTTGCGCAGAAAGAAAGTTATGAATCCATTCAAGCTATAGAAGATTCTGTTCTTTACTACATAAGTTATGATGAGCTCCAATTTATTTATCATCAATACCCTGAGTTCAACTTTGTAGCAAGAGTACTAGTTCAAAAATATTATATGTTGAGTGAACAGCGGTTGTATTCCTTACGAATGCAACGTTCACAGGAGCGGTACGATTATCTTCTGGAACATTTTCCGGAATTGATCCTGCGGGTGCCTGCAAAGCACCTGGCATCTTATCTCGGAATTACGGAAGTGACGCTAAGTAAGATAAAGGGACGCATGTAATTTCTTATCCAATTTTAATTCTAATCGCTTCTATGCCATACTAATTTTATAACATAAACCTGAACACGTGAAACAACTATTTACTTTGAGCCTTCTGGTGATTTTGGGAATGGCGTCTTGTAAAAAAGAAAACGCTGCGACACGAAAATCATATTTGGAGAATGTCAAAACCGCTCTAAAAGATAGTGTCGGAAATTCTGATTTTTCTGAGTTGAACTTCAGCAAGGCTGTTCTTTCAAAGGTTGACAGTGTCGGACTTTTTTTACTCAGGGTTCCATTCGCAGGTAAAAACATTAAAAACGATTTTGTTCTCCTGCAAACAACCAAACCTGGAAAAATTATAAAAGGAAAGATTGTGCATGTTGAAGGTGAGCAAGCAGAAGTTGAATATGCTGGAATAAAAAAAAGAAAATGGAATGGGGCAATATCAATCAGCTCTCTTGATAGAAAAACAGTGTTGAATTCATCCATCGAAAATGGTTACGTTTCAATTCTGCATCGTCAAAATAATTTGCGTACAACGGTTGTACCTGAACCCGAAATGCCAGAGGTTATGGTGATAGCTTATGTACACAATGGCGGAATCTCCTTTTCAGATTGGGTATTTCTGCAAGGCCTTTTTTATGACAGCGGAGGTGGAAGTTCAGGAGGTTATTATGGCTCCCTTGATGTACAAATCGGAGGCGGAGGCGGCGGAACCCCAGGAGGACAGGGTTATACAGGAGGATATCAAGGAGACTATGGCAGTGATAGCTTTGACGACGTGCCAGTCGATCCAACGATTCAAATAGATTTTGAGACGCAGGATCAAAACGACCCAATCGATCTCCAAAAATTTGTCAATTGTTTTAACTCAATACCAGATGCAGGCGCCACATGTTCCATAGAGATCTTTGCAGACATTCCCGTGGACAGTGATCCAACTAAATTATTTGATTTTGTCAACGGTTCTCCTGGTCATACGTTTATTAACGTAAGAAAAAAGAACGGTTCCCAAAGCGCTTCCCAAAACATTGGATTTTATCCGAAAAGCGGATTGAAAACCGCGCTTACTAATGCGCCAATAGATGGTAAATTTGTGGATAATGGTAACCATGAATATAATGCGAGCTTAAAAATGGATTTAACACCGGCTCAATTGGCTTCAACGCTTACTGAAATCCTTTACCTGAAAAATTCCAAATACGATATTGACGATTATAATTGCACGGATTGGGCCTTAGCTGTATTCAATAAAACACGCTCAAACAAATTGGAAATTCCTGTTTATTATATTCCTGAAAATAATTCATCCACAGGCACTAGCATGCCGCAAGGCGTTTACAACAAACTAAAACAAATGAAAGCTGCTAATGATCCTGAAGCAGCAAACATAACTATCGATATCCTTAAGGGATGGGCAGGAAACAGTACAGGTCCATGTAACTAAAAACAAACGTATGAAACTCATTAAAATCATCGGCCATCCAATTCTGGTATTGAGTATATTCTTGCTGCTCCTGATAAGTGGAGAAAGCTTTGGTGGATTCTATTTGCTTTATATCTGTTTAGGTTTGCCTCATGGCGTGCCACATGCTATTATCGCTGTAGCGGCAGTAGCGTCAATGGTCGTAGGTTTTAATATCCAAAAAAAACAACCTGGTCTTATCAAACCTTTGTTATACCTCTTTGGAATCGGCCTAATGCTGCTGGCATTAATTACTTTCTTCTCAGATAGCAAAGGATATAATGACGGCACATTTAGACAAACAGCTCCTTTAATCAGCTTTGGAATATTTGGGTTATGTGTTCTGTGCAACGTCATTCTTTCTGTTTGGTTGTTTGTTCAATCACCAGGTAAAAACGATCACCATTTGAATGTTGCTTCCTGACGTTTATCGTTGGGGATGAATTGATAGTTTGTTGCTATTTATTGCGTGAGTTTGAAAATCGTGTGTTATGTTCAACAATATTAGCTGGCAAGGCTATTGGAATGCCATTGCCTTAATTTCAATTGCCTACTATTTCATTATTTATCTTCTTTACTATCGCAAGGATTTCGGAATTAATTTTTTAAAAACAAGGAATAGTAGTCATCTCTCTTCTTTACCGTCCACCTCCACTCTTTCAGACGAAGAAAAACATTCCGCGAATTTTCAACCAACTGCATTGAACGATTCATCTGTTGATTCTAAAATGCAAGCTGACGAAAGTGTTGTAGCCATTGCACAAGTTTGTATAGATGAACTGAATGCATTCTTTGAAGAATCAAAGCGCAAAAGACCTATCAAGGAAGAGCTGATGTATTCATTGCAAAACATTCTCAAAAAGTATCCCGTAATTAAAGATTCGACTTTCCAGGAATCAATAACAAACTTGATCATAGTGAACTGTGAAACCTTTTGCTCTATTTCCTTAAATGATGATGATGTGGTTCATGTGTGGTTGGGTTAGTGAATGTGAGCATCTCCCGGCCCTGCCCCGTAAGGCGGGGCCACTAAGGGAGATAGCAAATCAAGACATCAAATCGTCAACTATAAATTACTGATATGAAAAAGTGTAGAAGAATTGGTCTTAATAAGATGTTGGCTTCCATAAGTTTTAGTATGGCTGCTTTATTTATTTCCGTCGCATTGAATGCACAAGATGGTAATGCTGGTATCAATGAAGCGAATACAAAGGTGAGAAGTTATTTCAGCGCAGGAACAAATTTGATGTACGCAGTTGGCGCCATCCTGGGATTGATCGGAGCTGTAAAAGTTTACCAGAAATGGAACGCCGGTGATCATGATACAGGAAAAACTGCAGCTGCATGGTTTGGCTCTTGTGTGTTTCTGGTAGTAGTAACAACAGTGATTCGTTCATTCTTTGGAATTTAAAGTGATGGGAAACAGCGTTTATAAAATTAATAAGGGAATCAACAAGCCGATTGAGTTTAAGGGATTGAAGGCACAATACATCTGGTATTTGGGGGCTGGCCTTGTATTTCTTCTTATCCTTTTTGCGGCGCTGTATATAATTGGAGTAAATACGTTTGTCTGTGTTGCACTGATTGTCATTTTGGGTGGAATTCTTTTTACCTGGGTATATGGAATCAGCAATAAATATGGAGAGCATGGAATGATGAAAAAGGTTGCGAAGCGTGGAGTTCCTGCTGTTTTAAAATCCTATTCCAGGAAAACGTTTTTTAAAAAGAGTAAGTAATGGAAAGAGTGTTGGAAGAGATATTGCCAATAATGGATGTGGAGCATGACTTGATCCTGTCAAAACAAGGAGATATAACTGTAGCTTTCGTTACGGAGTTGCCTGAAATTTTTACGCTGTCGAATGATGAATACGAAGCATTCCACCAGGCATGGATCAAAGCAATAAAAATCCTACCAAAATTCTGTGTATTCCACAAGCAGGATTGGTTTCTTGATAGCAAATACAGGCCGGATTTTCAAAAAGACGATAGCAGTTTTCTATCCCGAAGCAGCGAACGATTTTTTAATGAACGAACATATCTTGACCATACCGGTTACATCCATCTGACGAAGAAGCCCAATGGAAGAAAATTATCCAGTTCGCTTTTCTCCAATCTATTAAGAAGAAGTATTGTTCCTGAAGAAACAATGAATGAGCAGCTGGTGCAGGATTTTCTGGATTGTACTGGACAGTTTCAAAGAATATTGGAAGATAGCGGCTTTGTAAAATTAAACAGGTTGAAAGATGAGGATTTGACAAGCAATGAAAAGAGGGCAGGTGTGATTGAAAAGTATCTCCGGTTATCAGATGGAAATTTAATGAATGACACCAGTTTTAAGGAAGGGATTCAAATAGGCGATAAGCATCTGCAATTGTTTAGCCTTTCAGATGCGAATGATTTACCAGCTCTTTGCGGATCGAGAATAAACTATGACAGTTATTCAACTGATAAGACGAAATTCTCAGTTGGATTTGCTTCAACACTTGGACAGCTACTTCCTTGCAACCACATTTATAACCAGTACATTTTTATTGAAGATTCACAGGCGACCATTAAGCGATTGGAAAGTAAGCGCCTCAGACTACAAAGCCTATCTGCTTATTCAAGGGAAAACACAATAGGACGAGATGCTACTAATGATTTTCTGAATGAAGCCATTGGCGAACAACGATTGCCCGTTAAGTCGCATTTCAATGTGATGGTGTGGACGGAAAGCAAGGAAGAGTTGAAGGATTTAAAAAACCTGGTCTCTTCAGCACTTGCTCAAATGGATACTGTAGCGAAAATGGAAACGGCAGGCGCTCCACAAATTTATTGGGCGGGTATACCGGGAAATGAAGCAGATTTTCCTATGAATGACACATTCGACTCGTTTGCTGAGCAGGCCTGCTGCTTCTTAAATCTTGAAACCAATTACAGGTCTTCTTTAAGTCCTATAGGGATAAGGCTTGGTGATCGCTTGACCGGCAGGCCTGTGCATGTAGATATTTCCGATGAGCCAATGCAAAAAGGGATTTGTACCAATAGGAATAAATTCATTCTGGGTCCGTCTGGAAGTGGTAAAAGCTTTTTCACCAACCACATGGTTCGATCATACTATGAACAGGGTACGCATATTGTTCTTGTGGACGTAGGCCATTCCTACCGTGGACTTTGTGAGTTGGTGAAAGGCTACTACTTCACCTATGATGAAAAGAATCCTATTCGTTTTAACCCATTCTACATTGGTGAAGGTGATGTATTGGACACGGAAAAAAAGGAAAGCATTAAAACATTGCTGCTTGCTCTGTGGAAAAAGGATAATGAGTCATTCAACCGATCGGAATATGTGGCATTGTCAAATGCCCTGCAATTGTACTATGAGCTTTTGAACGAAAAAAAATCCATTTTTCCGTGCTTTGATTCGTTTTATGAATTTCTGCAAAAGGACTTTGTTGCCGTCCTGGAAAATGATAAGGTTAAAGAGAAGGATTTTGATGTTGCCAATTTCCTGTATGTGCTGCGGCCTTATTACAAAGGGGGCGAGTTTGACTATTTACTAAACGCAACGGAAAATCTTGAGCTGTTAATGGAAAGGTTCATTGTCTTTGAATTGGATAATATCAAAGATCATCCGATACTTTTCCCTGTGGTCACAATAATTATCATGGAAGTCTTTATTTCCAAGATGAGAAAACTAAAAGGTGTTCGTAAGATGATCCTAATTGAAGAAGCCTGGAAAGCCATTGCAAAAGAAGGAATGGCAGAATACATCAAATACCTCTTCAAGACAGTCAGGAAGTTCTTCGGTGAAGCGATTGTGGTGACACAAGACGTAGAGGACATTATTTCCTCGCCCGTTGTTAAACAAGCGATCATCAACAACAGTGATTGCAAGATCCTGCTGGATCAGTCGAAGTACCAAAACAAATTTGAGTTGATTCAGGAATTATTGGGTCTCACGGAAAAAGAAAAGACTCTGATTTTGTCAATCAATAAAGCTAATGATCCGGCAAGGAGATACAAGGAAGTTTTTATTTCATTAGGTGGAATGCTATCCAGGGTGTACCGGACGGAAGTTTCACCTGAAGAATACCTGGCATATACTACTGAGGAGAAAGAGAAACTGAAAGTGCAGGAAGCAACTGCGAGGTTTAAAGGCGATATGCAAAAGGGAATTTCAGATTTAGTTAATCAAACACGCTAATCTAAACAAAGCGTTATGAAAAAGAGGCTTTTTGTATCTAGCATGCTATTGTTGCTCCTGGCTTGTGAATCTACCAGAAGTGACGAAATACGCGCCTTTATTCCCGGTATCTATGCACGGTTCTCCGATCATGAAATGAGAAAGGAATATGATACGATCAGGATTAGCATAATCAGTGAGATGGGTAATAATTATAAGCTCATAAGGTCATCATCGTTTCAAAGAAAACTGGATGGGAAGAAATCTGACTGGGAGTACACAAGGGAAGAATGGACGGCAGTATACGATAAAGACAAAAAAGTGTTGAATGAGACACGAAAAGGCAAGGTGATATCATTCATTCCTGGAAAGAAAATGCTCCTGGTTGGAACCACGGAATACAATAAAATAAATTGATGTGATATGAAACATGCAATGGTGATGTGTGGATTGATTATGTCTTGTTTGATCATGCCAGTGCAGAATACGTCGGCTCAAATTCCAATCTTAGAAATAATTCAGGCTGGAGTTACGAAAGTCATTAAGGCCATTGATCTTAAAATTCAGAGACTGCAGAACAAAACAATCTGGCTGCAGAATGCGCAAAAGACACTGGAAAATAAGATGCAGGAGCTAAAGCTGGGAGAGATATCAGATTGGGTCGAAAAACAAAGAAAACTTTATGCTGATTATTACCAGGAACTCTGGAAAGTTAAATCGGCAATTGCGTATTACCAGAAAGTAAAGGATATTATAGACAAACAGCTTCAACTCGTAGATGAGTATAAGCAGGCGTCTGTTCTATTTAAGCATGATCAACATTTCTCCGCTGATGACATTGAGTATATGGAAACTGTCTATTCCGGCATTCTCGAGGAAAGCATTAAAAGCCTCGATCAACTCTATTTGGTGATCAGCTCTTTTGTAACCCAAATGAGCGATGCCAAGCGACTGGAATTAATTAATGTGGCTGGTGACAACATTGAGCAAAACCTTACTGATCTGCGGCAATTCAATAGTCAGAATATCCGCTTAAGCCTCCAAAGAGCAAAGGATCAGTCTGAGATCAATGCCGTTAAGGCTCTTTATGGAATTAAATAAACGCTTATGAAAACTATAGTCATTCTATTATTCGCTGTTCTGCTATCAAATAGTTCGTTTTCACAAACGACTGCTGAATGGACGCAACAGAAGAAGACTCAAACAAAATACCTGATTCAGCAGATAGAAGCTCTTCAAACATACGTTGACCACGTCAAAAAGGGATATGTTATAGCAAACAAAGGAATTTCGACTGTACAAACGATTAAGAACGGTGAATGGAATTTGCATAAGGATTTCTTTGGTTCACTTTCAGTAGTCAACCCGGCAATTAAGAAGTATGCAAAGCTGGCTGATATAATCAGTATGCAGGGTAGAATGACAAAGCAGGTTAAATCATTGATACAAGAGTCCAGGAATGGAGGGTTGCTCAATCCGGAAGAAATTGATCATGTAGTTAAGATCTGCGATCATGTACTTTCCGAATGCCTTAAGAATATGGATGAACTGACAATGATTATAACATCCGGAGAATTGGAAATGAGGGATGACGAAAGAATCAAAAGGATTGAAACAATTTATACAACGATGCAGGATAAATCTGTATTTATTCAATCCTTTGGAAATTCAATAACGATGTTGGCCAGGCAAAGAATACACGAAAAGCTGGAAGTCGAAACATCCAAAAATATTCATGGACTAAATCGATGATCTATGAAAGTGATAATAATCTTGTTGCTATTAACAATATGTCTCGGGAAACCGGCGAATGGTAGCGCACAATCGCAGGAAGCACAGCAACTACTTTTGAATTGGGAAAAACTGGCACAATTAAAATCCATCCTAAAGAATATGTATGAGGGCTACGAGATGGTGAGCAAGGGCTATAATACCATAAAAGATATTTCACAAGGTAATTATCAACTCCATCAGGCATTTTTTGACAGGCTTCTTGAAGTGAGTCCTGCGGTAAAAAAGTATAAAAGGGTATCTGACATTATTAGTTACCAGATACAAATTATGCAGGAGCAAAAAAAGGCCTTAAATTATTTCAAAGGAACTGGCAACTTCACGCTGGACGAAGTCAGTTATATGGAGAAGGTTTATGAGAATCTTTTTAAGAATAGCCTTAAGAACCTTGATGAACTTTTGATGGTGATTAGCGCAGGCGATTTGCGAATGACTGATGATGAAAGGCTGGAAGCTATTGACAGAATATTTTCAGAGATGCAGGATAAGCTGACGTTTCTCAGATCCTTTAATAACAGTACAAAACTGTTAGCGGTTCAAAGAATAAAGGAGCAAAGTGAAATTGATCTTGAAAAGAAATTGGTCACTATAAAATAAACCTTCGCATGTCGGGGGATTAAAAGAGTGTGTATGAAATTGTGTGTTAGGGTTGCTTTTATTGCAACGGTGGGAATGATCATGCCTTTTGTAGTTTCAGCTCAGGGCGGCTTTGCTGCGGAGGTCAAAAGCCTCCATCAAGTATTGGAACAGTTGTATGATGACATGCTGCCACTATGCAGTAAACTTATAAGTGTAGGAAGAGGGATTGCAGGCTTTGCGGCTACCTGGTATATAGCTTCCCGTGTCTGGAGACACATTGCTAACGCTGAACCAATTGACTTTTATCCTCTCTTCCGTCCTTTTGTGATCGGCTTCGCAGTACTCATCTTCCCTTCTGTCATTGCTATGATCAATGGCGTAATGAAACCGGCTGTAACCTCCACTGCTACCATGGTCACAGATTCCGACAAAGCTATTGCCCAACTTTTAAAAATGAAGGAAGAAGCAATCAAAAAAACTGCTTATTGGCAGATGTATGTAGGCGCAGATGGTTCGGGCGACAGGGATAAATGGTATAAATACAATTATGGGGATGAAAGTGAGGGATGGTTCGAAGGGATTGGAAATGACATAAAATTCGCGATGGCTAAGTTTTCCTATAACGTCAGGAATTCTATTAAGCAATGGATGAGTGAGGTGTTAAAAGTGCTCTTTGAAGCCGCTGCCCTTTGCATTGATACAATAAGAACATTCTATTTAATAGTCCTTGCCATTCTTGGACCTCTCGTTTTCGGGATCGCTGTTTTTGATGGATTCCAGCATACTCTTACCGTTTGGATTGCCAGGTATATTAATATTTTTCTCTGGCTACCGGTCGCCAATATTTTCGGCTCTATCATGGGAAAAATCCAGGAGAACATGCTTAGACTGGATTTGCAACAAATATCCGATGCGGGTGATACATTCTTTAGTACAACTGATACAGCTTACCTGATTTTTATGGTTATAGGAATCGTGGGATACTTCACTGTCCCCTCAGTGGCAAATTATATTGTTCATGCCGGTGGAGGCAATACGCTTCTTTATAAAGTTACAAGCCTGATGAGCAACTCGAGTCAAACCGTTGTTCGTGGTGGTACTTCCATGATAAGAGATGTATATGGCGATGCGGCATCTAAAATGTCCGGAAGCATGGCTAGCCAGGGTACAACAGGTGGTTATTTCAAGAACGGAAGTGAATCAAATGGAAACTATCAAAAGAATAGACTTTCGGGCGAATAAACGAAACCGGATTTGTGATATTAAAAAGTGTGAAAGATGTTTAGTAAAACTAAAAATATTGACCGTGCATTTAAGCACATTAAATATTTCAGTCTTCTTGTAATTGTTGTTTGTGGATTTCTATCAGCTTTTGTAATGTATAACAGTTATGAACTAGCTGCACGAACACAGCAGAAGATCTACATACTTGCCAATGGCAAGGTACTTGAAGCATATTCTTCCAACAGAAAGGACAATATACCTGTTGAGATCAGAGATCATGTTCGCATGTTTCACCATTATTTCTTTACGCTTGATCCCGACGAGAAAGTCATTCAATCCAACATCAGCAAAGCTCTGTACCTGGCTGATGGTTCAGCCAAGAAACAATATGATAATTTAAAAGAGAACAGCTATTACTCAAATATTATCGCTGGCAATATCAGCCAGGAGATTGAAGTGGATAGTGTGTATGTTGATATAAATCGTTATCCATTTTATTTCCGGTGTTACGGTACTCAAAAGATCATACGACCTACAACTATTGTAAGCCGAAATCTTATTACAGAGGGTTTTCTCCGAAATGTTTCAAGATCGGATAATAACCCACATGGGTTTTTAATTGAAAAATGGGCCACATTAGAAAACAAAGACATCAAGACTGAAAATCGCTGAACATGTTTTTTTCAAAAAAGAAAAAGGAAGTCGGGGAGCCTAACGAGTTAAAGGTTCAGGATAAGGCTGCAAAAGGAATTGCCGGTTTTTTGTTAGGGGTACAAAACAAGTTTACATCCTTCATGAGTGCGAGAATAAATAATCTAAGTAGGCGATCAAAGCAAATATGTCTTGGTATTTTTTGTTTGACGTTTGGCGGCTTCAGTATTCATGCTTTTGTCGGTGCATTTCGTGATTCGGCTAATTCCGAAAAGACAATTAAACCTGATCCGGTGTCGGTGCCGAAATACTACAATCAAACAGATTCTCCAGTCAAGGAATCGCCAGTAACTGACAGAGATATAATGAGGATAAATCGCTTCAAAAGATACATGGACAGCTTAAGTCTATCATCAAAGGGAAAGCTTGAATATGATAGTATTTTGAAAGCGAGACCAGGTCTCATGGATAGTATAAAAGCAATTGAAGAAATCTATTATTCACAGTCAAAATAAATTTTATGCAAAACACACATTCGCCGAGATTTTTGAAGAAGAGGAAGTTTATGACGGTTTTGCCATTACTCACCTTGCCCTTTCTAACCCTGGCATTTTGGGCGATGGGAGGCGGTAAGGGAAATGCGCAGGGGAATCGGCCCATTGGGCAAGCGGGACTAAATCTTCAGTTGCCTGAGCCAAAGCTTGAAGATGAAAGCAAGGAAAACAAACTTAGCTTTTATGATAAGGCGCAGGAAGACTCTATAAAACGTCGGCAGGAAATGCAGAATGATCCATATTATAAGAATGGAATAGAAGGCATGAAGATCCCTGAAAATATTTCGATGAATTCAATCAAGCCATCATCGGGTGACAAGCTTATCCAATCTCCTAATTATCCGTCGGGTACTACAACTTCCAACGAAGCGAAAATATATGAACGGCTGGACGCATTGAACAAGGCAATTCAAAATCCTACGGAGACATCGAAAGAAGACGTTGCGAGTGTTGGTCTCAAGCAGGATAATTCGAAGGGTGACCTTTCAACTGATGTGGATCGGTTAGAAAATATGATGACGGTCATGAATGAAAAGGGAACAGATGATCCTGAAATGAAACAGCTTGGAAACATGCTTGATAAGATCCTCGATATTCAGCACCCCGAAAGAGTAAAGGATAGGATTAAAGAAAAATCGCTGACCAGCAAACAAACAGTGTTTCATATTTCAAAGATGCCGAAAGAGCAAAACATTAGCCTAATCGACACTGGCAAGGGCATTACAAGCGGGCAATCTGGTTTCTTTGGTGTCGACGACGAAGGCGCTCCAGACGTTGAAAATAACGCCATAGAAGCAGTGGTAAACGAAAGCCAGGTACTTGTTAATGGCGCAGTGGTGAAATTTCGTTTATTAAATGATCTATACGTACATGACGCTCTCATTCCAACAGGAACTTTCGTCTTTGGTGTTGCATCCCTAAATGGTGAACGACTGGAAATTGATATCAATTCTATCCGCTATCATCAGTCACTTTATCCAGTAAAACTTCAGGTGTATGACATCGATGGCCTTTCAGGAATTTATATTCCCGGTGCGATTACCAGAGATGTGGCAAAGCAATCTGTCGATAATAGCCTGCAGTTATTGGAGCTTTCATCGATGGATCCGTCCGTTAAAGCTCAAGCCACAGCAGCGGGAATTGATGCAGCTAAGAATCTACTAAGCAAAAAAGTTAAACAGATCAAAGTTGTGGTCAAAGCAGGCTATCGTGTGTTACTAAAAGACAAAAGCACTCAATAGTAATTTTTAAATCAAAAAGTATATATGAAACAAATTATGGGTTTGGTATGTGGTTGTTGGCTATGCGTTTCCGGATTTGCCCAACCCGCCTCATTATCTATTTCAAAGCAAAAGACGACCAGCCTTATTTTCCCATTTGCGATTCGTCATGTGGATAGGGGAACAAAAGATGTACTAGTACAACCCGTAAAAGAGGCTGATAATATCTTATTAGTCAAGGCTGCGGTTGAAAATTTTGCCGAAACAAATTTAAGCGTCGTCACAGATGATGGAAGTGTCTATTCATTCATAGTGAATTTCGACAATAAGCCGCCGGTTTGGGTATATCGCATGCCAACAAACAACAAGGAGAGCTTGTCGACCTATGCAAATGGCGTATTAGATAACTCCCGAAGAGTTCATGGCATTCGCGAGAATAGCTGGGATATGGATGCAATGATCACCGGTATCTATATTAAAGAAAATGTCATTTACTATCAACTAAGACTTACTAATAAAAGCTCCATTGACTACGATATTGAACTGCTTCGATTTTATATCCGGGATAGAAAGAAAGGTGATAGAACAGCAACGCAGGAAAATGAATTGAAGCCTTTATACGTGGCGGGGAATGCTTCTCAGGTTAGGGGCAATAGCCAAAATATTATAGTCGTGGCGCTCGAAAAATTCACAGTTCCCGATGCCAAATATCTCGCAGTGCAGCTGATGGAAAAGAATGGCGGAAGGCATCTTCTGCTAAAAGTGAACAACAATAAAATTATCAAGGCAATTCCATTACCCGATCTAAGATGAATATTGGTGACATTGATATTAAGGCCTTAAACGAAAGGATGAATGAAATCCATTGGGACGTGGCATTCTATGACCCTTTACATGATTTCATAGAAGCAGAAACTATGGACGATAAAGCGGCCTTTCAAAAGTTGGAGCAATTAATTTTCCATTTGAAAAGTGTCCATAACTCTGGTCCGGAAGGACAGGCTTTGGTAGAACATCTTGTCAATCATTATTGGAAAGGCCAACCTATGGAAGAACAAATGGAAAATTTATTTCGCCGAAGCGAGAAAGAGTTGGTGTTAAGTCATGTTATAAGTGATGAGGTTTTGGATCAGGCACGATTGGAATTCTCTAAAAATGACAATTGGGTTGCCTACAATACACTTTCTTATTTCCTGGAAAAAGGGGATGTCTATTTTTTTAATGAAGAACAGGAAGCCAGGGATTTTGCCAGACATAATATCAGCGACTATGATAATTACAAAGTCATTAAAGCAACATCGATCATTGACCTTTTGAAACAAATACCTTATGGAGATGAATTGAATCAACGATTAAACAATTTCTCTAAATCTTTAAATAGACATTTTATGAACGAGAAAAATTTTGATTATCTAAAAGATAATATCAAATACATGGGCTTTGGTGAAAAACTGAACGATGTGCTTGAACAGCATCTGAAGGAAGGGAAAGAATCGTTTCAATTAAAGTTCAACACAGAAGTCAATAAGAAACCATTTGAGGCTCTACTACAATTTCGAAAATCCGATAAGTCCGATATGTATTTTTTCAATAGCTATCAGGCTTCTCTGGAACGGAACAATGGAGAGAAAATGCAACAGACCTTTTATCTGAATAATAGTAAGGGCGTTACGGCCAAAGAAGCATACAACCTGTTGGAGGGACGAGCAGTCTTCAAAGAGTTGAGTAATAAAGCTGGAGATCCTTATAAGGCCTGGATACAACTTGATTTTGAGAATAAGGATAAGAATAATAACAACGAGGTCAAGCAATACCATGAGAATTATGGTTATGATCTTAAGGCAGCTGTGGGAAAGTTTGCGATTGCAGAATTGGATGGTGGAGAAAAGGAAAAATCTTTGATGCAATCCTTACAAAAAGGAAATATTCAATCAGTGTCAATCGAAAAAGATGGAAGTGCCTCGAAAATGTTCATTGAAGCAAATCCTCAGTTTAAGACTGTGACCGTGTATGATGCACAGATGAAGCGCATGCAAAAAGAGGAGTTGGGTCAGTACCATGTTGTGCAACAATCGCAGAACCGGGATGTAAAGCCTGAGCAAAAGGAGGACTTGAAACAGGATAAAAAAAAGGAGGTAAAGCAGAAAGTCGGCGATGACCCGTCTGGCTCCAAGAAAAGGACCTCTCGTAAGAAAGGCATGTCAGTTTGATCCATCCTTAACTACTGCCGGAACCGGGTAACCGGTTTCGGTTTTTCTGATGCCCATTTTCTAATAGAAAATCGTGATGTATGAGTTTTGAGTTGATTACAAAGGAGGACCTGCAGCAATTCAGGATGCAGCTATTAAATGATCTCCGGCAGATGTTAGAGCCGTCGGAGTCTAAATTGGCGAAGCCCTGGCTTAAAAACTCCGAAGTGAGGAAACTCTTGAACATCTCTTCCAATACGGTTCAAAGGCTCAGGATCGCAGGGAAACTGCGTTCCAGTAAGGTTGGAGGGATTCACTACTATCGTTATGAGGATATTGAAAAGCTGTTGAACAGCGGTGCAGTCGTTTAAGAAGGGACCAATGGAAGAAGTGAAGGAATTGACGTGTTTTTTTGTGGCTATTCGGGAGGATCATCGGATCGGGCCTAGTCATGTTAGTCTATATATGGCCCTTTTCCAGCTGTATAATTTGAATCAGTTTCAAAATCCTGTGAAAATCACAAGAACAACTGTGATGGACGCCGCAAAAATTAGTGGATTTGCGACATACCATAAGTGTATCAAGGACCTGGTCAATTTTGGATACATTCATTACGTGCCCTCATTCAACCCGGCAATTTGCAGCGAAGTTTATTTACTCAAAGTATAATTTTATGATTGCTAAACATATGCGCGCCTCAAATAAATGCTTGGACAATTAATTCCTCCACGTTGGCTGACAATGGTTATTGATTAAATGAAAGGTTTGGCATTTCATATTAAAACGGCCAGCGTAAGTCAGTTCTTTTTGAAAGTAAATAAAGTGAACTGGTTTGTCGGTAAGTTCTCGTGGCCAAATGCCCCAAAGAGAAATTAAAGAGTAAGGGTTTAGCAGATAACTATATGAGTGTTGCGCAACGTTGGTAAATAATCGTATCTTCGGTTATACTTCGTCGTTCTTCTTTCTGTTATTATGGTCAACGTGTAAGTTTTCATAAACAGCTAGTTTGATCTTGGCTAAACTGCTGCTATGGCGCATAAAAAAACAGTACTCATTTTTCCGAATCTTCACCTTCTTTGGGAATTTGCCCAAACCATTGATGCAAGATCAATAGAAATTCAGACTGCCACTCGGACGTTAATTTGCGACTGTGAGGATGCTGATATAGCACTTGCTAAAAACAAATATCATGCTGTCGTAAAGGAAAGTATTTCCAGTTCTCTTTAAGGCTTCTTTTTGTTTTGTTGGATTGTTTGCCCAAGCCGAGAATGTTTCTCTTAGTGATTTGCTGTTTAAATCGGAAATATCAACAACCTTTATTGCCGCTGCGATCAACTTTTTTTCTTTGACGCAGATTTTTTAGGCGAAGCCTTCTTTTGATCGCCCCGATCCCCGTATCCCGGCTTGACTTCTTTCTTTGAATGCCGTTTCACATCCTGGCTCAATGATTTGCCCTGATCGTCACTTTCTTTGATTTGACCTTTTTCATTGCGGCGAATATAACGCTTGTCTCCGTTAGGAGCAATAGTTTCCCGCTTGCCCGAGGCCTTCTTCGAAGATGCTTTTTTTGCTGTTTTTGCCATAGTCTTTTTTTTAAGATTTTTCAATGAATCGTAGAAAGCTGTATAAAAATCTTGCCAATCATGAAGGCAAGACTTTACGTGAGTCCTCGGGTTAACTCTAAATCAGCAAGCTGTTTATTGTCAGGAATAAATCCGGGCCACCCAAATTTGCCAACGTCGATCTAGATTGACCAGTTGTTTTTTGACCGGAAATTTTTTTTAGAATGCTGGCTTTATATTTGGGCTTATTAATTTTGCGTCGTACGACGTCCGAGGATCAGAATTTCGGTGCATCTACTACCGGAGTTTTGGTCTGCTGTACAAGTAGTGTGTTATTGATGCTCAGTGGAACTTAGTTAATCATTTGTTTTAGCCTCAGAATTTAGCGTAGCAAGTTTCAGATTTTGTAAGTTTTAAAATTTGTTCATGTCAATTTAAAAACTCAAAATATGGAAAAGGAAATGTCTGTAAAAGAAACCAGTGAATTAGCATTAAAAGAAGTAGAAAAGCTCCGCCAAATCCACAAAAAGCTTATTTTAATTACTCCGAGTGAATCAACTAAAATTCAAATTGAGATCCTGTATTTTGATCTTTTGAATTTATTGAGGTCTTGCGATTGCCCCACACAGTTTGAAAGTACAATTGAAAAACTCAAACAGTTCCATCAAACGATGTATTCAGGCATAAACCATAAGAAGAGAACTTCCAGAAATAGCGTTACGGCTATAAAAGCTTTTAGAAATTCAATGCGTATTATTTTACGTGAGTTGGTCCCGATTGAAGTCGAACGCTAGTTCGGGGTGTCGCAAAAATATAGTCAGGGATACGGGGGCCTAACAAAGTTTTAATGGCAATCATTATTGGAAATATATCCACGTTCATTATTAAGATGTCACCACACAAAAGTTTGCATTGGGTAGTGGCACGGTTATTACATCTAATGTTATAAACTTATGCCAATAGCGAAATCAAAGAAATCGGCTGCCAAGGCCTCGCCTAAAACTGATAGTTCCGCACAGCAAGACTCCGCATTACTTGAATTCTTTACAGATGAGATCAAAGACATCTATTGGGCCGAAAAGCATTTGACAAAAGCTTTACCTAAAATGAAAAAAGCTGCTGCGTCAAAAGCGCTGGCAGATGCATTGGGTGAGCATTTGGAAGTTACTATCACACATGTGGCACGACTGGAGCAGGTGTTTGAATTGCTGGGTAAGAAAGCTCAGGCAAAGAAATGCGATGCTATGGAGGGAATTTCCAAAGAAGGTGAAGGAATTATTGAAGATACTGAGAAGGGCACAGCAACCCGCGATGTTGGAATTATCCTTGCTTCACAAAAAGTTGAACATTACGAAATCGCTACGTATGGTGGACTAGCGCAGCTTGCAAAAACGCTTGGCTTATCTAAAATATCAGAACTTCTTACAAAAACTTTGAACGAAGAAAAGGAAGCGGACAAAACACTGACCGCGATTGCAGAAAATGATATTAATTATGATGCCGCAACAGAAGAAGCATAATAGTTCTCTATAAAAAATTAAAGGTGGCACAATGCCGCCTTTTTTCATTTCCTAAATAATATACAATGCCAAAAAAGAAACCAGCCCGGGATAGTGTGAATTCGCAGCGCGATGACCTGACTGCTGTAAATCCTGAAAACGAGAAAACAATTAGTCTTGCTCCCGATACCAAAGACGCTACCGATGAATTTATGACAACCAACCACGGTGTCAGAATTAACGATGACCAGAACTCTTTACAAACTGGAGAGAGAGGTCCATCGTTGTTGGAAGATTTTATACTTCGGGAAAAGATCACACATTTTGACCATGAGCGAATTCCGGAACGCGTAGTACATGCGAGGGGATCAGGTGCACATGGAGTATTCAAAGTTTATAAATCGCAAGCTGCAATTACCAAGGCAGGTTTTCTGAACGATCCTTCGGTGGAAACACCGGTATTTGTCCGCTTCTCGACAGTTGCAGGTTCGAGAGGTTCGACGGATCTTGCCCGCGACGTCAGAGGTTTTGCAGTAAAATTCTATACCCAGGAGGGAAATTTCGATCTGGTGGGAAATAACATGCCCGTGTTCTTTATCCAGGATGCGATGAAGTTCCCCGACCTGATCCACGCAGTAAAACCAGAGCCGGACAATGAAATCCCGCAGGCAGCATCTGCACATGATACATTTTGGGATTTTATTTCACTGATGCCCGAAAGTGCACACATGGTAATGTGGCTCATGAGCGATCGCGCCATTCCTCGCAGCTATAGAATGATGGAGGGATTTGGCGTGCATACTTTCAGATTGATCAATATTGAAGGAGTTTCAAGCTTTGTAAAATTTCATTGGAAACCTTTGTTGGGCGTTCATTCAGTAGCATGGGATGAAGCAACAAATATTTCCGGAAAGGACCCGGACTTCCATCGAAGAGATCTTTGGAATGCAATCGAAAGCGGTAATTTTCCCGAATGGGAATTAGGCGTTCAGGTAATACCAGAACAGGATGAACACAAATTTGAATTTGATCTGCTTGATCCAACCAAATTAATTCCAGAGGAACTCGTACCAGTTCAACGCATAGGAAAATTGACACTGAACAGAAATCCAGATAACTTTTTTGCAGAAACAGAGCAAATAGCTTTTCATATTGGTCATATCGTTCCAGGGATTGATTTCACCAATGATCCTTTGTTGCAAGGCAGACTTTTTTCTTATACGGACACACAACTGATCCGATTAGGTGGACCGAATTTTCACGAGATTCCTATTAACCGCCCGGTCGTTCCCGTACACAACAATCAGCGTGATGGACACATGAGGCAAACGATCAACAAGGGAAAGACAAGCTATCATCCTAATTCTCTTGGTGGAGGTTGCCCTTTCCAGGCCGGTAAAAAAGAGGGAGGATTTACCTCATTTCCTGAACGTATCGAAGCGCACAAAATACGTGAACGCAGCGCCAGTTTTTTTGACCATTTTAGCCAGGCAAAACTGTTTTTCAACAGCCAGTCCGATCCTGAAAAAAATCACATAGTCGATGCACTGAGTTTTGAACTGGGCAAAGTACAAACAGTTGCAGTACGCGAACGAATGCTTCGCATTCTCGCCCAGATAGATAAAGATCTTGCAGCCGGAGTTGCTTTTGCATTACGATTGCACATTCCTAAAGACAGTTCAGAACCAATTAATCAAGGCGTTCCGGCCGATGCTGAGGTATCAAAATATCAACCGGTCATTAAGGAAGGATCCTTGGTGAGTTCTGCGCCTTTGAGCATGGCAAATACTATCAAGGACACGATACGTACTCGCCAGGTTGCAATCCTGGCAGCAGACGGTGTAAATGAAACATCATTAACGACTGTGAAAGAAGCACTCGTCGCAGAAGGTGCGGTCGTAGAAGTCATAGCTCCAAGGCAAGGCTATGTTATTTCGGAAGGAGATGTGCAGATAGCTGTAGACAAAAGTTTTCTGACTGGTGCTTCCGTGTTTTATGATGCAGTATATGTACCGGGCGGCGCTAATAGTGTTGCAACCCTGGAGGCTGAAGCAGACGCCGTTCATTTTCTTAATGAAGCGTTCAAACATTGCAAAGCTATTGCTGCGGACGAGGATGCATTGCAGGTATTGGAAGCGACTTATTTCTTTAAAAAATTACCGGAAGATTATTCCAATGAAACTGTGATGCGAGAAGGTATTATTATCAGCAACAATGTCGACAAACTAACAAAGCAATTTATCGCCGCAATTTCGCAACACCGTTTTTGGGATAGGGAAAAGCCAAGGAAGGTGCCTGCTTAGTTGACGATGACACAGTAAGAGGAAGTGAAAATGATAAACTCGAAGATGTTATGCTTCTCCTTTCTGTATCAGGTTGAATTTACCTAACAAACAATGGGGAAAAATTACTGCATCAATAGGGGATAAAGCAAGAAAAGATTCATGCAAGAGTTTTGTTGAGGACAAAAGTCCGGACAATGTATAATTTGTGAAAAATAAAGATTACGAGTAATTTCATAGACCTTATTCCTTAACCATGCCTAAAACGAACGGCCGTTTAGGCGGCAATATATTGCATGAAACGCGAGATGAAGATATCAGGACAGCACTTCTTGATTTTGCCCCCACTCTTATTTATTGTCTCGATAACTCTCTTTGCTATCAATATGTCAACAAGCGCTACGAACAATGGCTGGGGATGGGTAAGAAGGATCTTGTTGGTAAATCGGTCGAAGAGGCGTTGGGAACCGAAGCGCTCAACGCTCTTAAACCAAACATGACGAAGGCGCTGGCAGGCCAGACCGTTGAATTTGATTCGGAAGTGCCATATAAAATCGGAACCCGGTATGTCCATGTCTTATACGTCCCCAATATAAATTCAAGTGGTTCCATAGAAGGCATAATGGTTTTTATAAATGACCTGACAGAGAAAAAGACCATTCAGCTGGAATTGGAACGGAAGGCAAAGGAACTTCAGGATTATTTTGATAATGCCACAGTTGGACTGCACTGGGTTGATGCCAACGGGATTATTATCTGGGCAAACAGGGCGGAATTGCAATTGCTGGGATATAAAGCAGAAGAATATATAGGCCACCACATCGCAGAATTTCACGCAGAAAGAAAGGTCATTGACGATATACTCACAAGACTTTCCAGGAATGAAACGCTCAATCAATACGAATCGGTACTGAAGTGTAAAGATGGAAGTCTAAGAAATGTGATGATCAACTCTAATGTACTTTGGGAAGGCGAAAATTTTGTTCATACGCGTTGTTTTACCCTGGACATAACCGAAAAGAGAAGAGCAGAACAACTTCTTTCAAAGGTCAATTCTGATCTTGAAAGAAAGGTTAAAGAAAGAACATCGCAGCTAAGCAAAAAAAATGAAGAACTTGAGCAATTTGCCTATGCAGCTTCACATGACTTGCAGGAGCCCTTGCGCAAGATCAGTATTTTCTCTGACCGTCTTAAAACAAAAGGGTTTAACAATACTGACATCGAAGCGGCTGGATACGTAGAAAAAATCAATGATGCTGCCAACAGAATGAATAATCTTATCAAAGACTTATTAAGCTTTGCAAAACTCAGTCAGCCGGAAGAACAGATCGAAGAGGTGGATCTGAAAGAATTGATAGAAAATGTGAAAGCAGACCTTGAGCTCATGATCATTCAGAAGAAAGCAAATGTTGTTAGCAACAACCTTCCTGTAGTTTGTGGTATTCCTGTGCAACTGCAGCAGCTCTTTTATAATCTTCTAAATAACGCTTTGAAATTTGCTAAGAAAGACACATTACCTATAATTACTGTGTCCGGTAGAAACATTGACGAGAGTGAAAGGAAAGAACATGATCTTGATCGCAGCAAGAAATATTTTGAAATAACAGTAACAGATAACGGGATTGGATTTGATCAGTCGCAGGCCGACGAGGTTTTTACTATTTTTAGACGACTCCACGACCGCTCTTATACCGGTACTGGAATAGGGCTTGCTATCTGCAAAAAAGTTGTAGACAATCACGATGGGCGGATTTGGGTTGACGCCACACCGAACATCGGGACAATTTTCACTATTATTCTTCCTGACAACCGTCCGGCTTCTTGCTAGCGCTTTCGTTCATCTGCCGAAGTAAAACCTTCAATATGCTCTTGAGACATATATTTTCCCTGAAAGTTTTAATGCTCTTTATCCAGGCCTCTTTCTCTCATGTTGACTCTTCACTCAAATGGGGTTATTGGCAAAAATGGATGGAAGGAAGGACTTATAAATTAATTGTCCTTTGGAAGAATTATAGAAAAAGTTGAACCATGGTCTTCTTCGCCTTGCGCATATATAACTCCATTGTGTCTTTCGACTATTTTTTTGCAAAGCGCAAGGCCTAAACCAGTGCCTTCATATTTATCTCTCGCGTTCAGCCTTGTAAAAGCCGTAAACATTTGGGCAGACATTGTCGAATCGAAACCTATCCCATTGTCACTAACCTCGATCTTGGTATAGCCGGAAAAAGAGTGAGCATATTGTAATTGCAGAAGATCCTGTGAAGATGGCTTGCAGGATCTGATCGAAATGTTGGCGGGTGTACTTTCTTTTGAAAATTTCAAACTGTTGTTGACAAGGTTATAAAAAAGCTGGTGAATTAACACCGGTATTCCGCACATCACAGGCAACTTCTCATGCTTTATAACTGCATCCTTTTGGATAATAAGAATCTCCAGGTCACTTTTAATGCCCTCAATTATTGCGTTTAGATCGATTGATTCAAAGGGCTGGTTGTAGGCATTCACAATTGAATAATTCAATACACCTTCGACCATTTTTGCCATGCGGTCTGAAGCATTTTGGATTTTATCTAAATAGAGTTTTCCTTTTTCGTTTAGCACATCTTGCTGCTCATCAAGCAAACGTCCGCTAAATGTTTTGATCTTCCGTAATGGCTCTTTGAGATCATGGCTTGCGACGTGTGCAAATTGCTGAAGGTCTTCATTGGACCTGTTTAATTCTTCTGTTCTTTGATGTACCAGCAACTCCATTTGCTCCTTGTACTTTTGTAATTCATTTTTCATTTGTACAATTGCGTTTCCTAAACTATCATCTTCGCTTCGTGGCCTAACTATTACTGCAAAATTGCCCTTCCCGATTGCCGTTGTGGCTTCAGCAAGTTGTTTGTTGTTTTTGTCAATTTCCGCAATGCAATCTGCAAGGTCGCCTATTACATCGTTTGCTGAATGTTCAACACTTACATCAGTGAACCCTTTTGAAATTTTCTGCGCAGCTATTTTTAAATCTCCTAGCGAACGGCTGATAACGAAAATCGTATAAGTAACGACACCAACAACAAATAAAAAAATTATTAATAAAAATAAGAGAGTGCGTTCTTGAGAAGTTTTCTCTTTTAGTTGTATGTTTTCGAGTTCAGTATTTATATTTTGCCAAATCTGCTTTTGCAATTTCCTGAGTTCCTCAGCACCATTATTTGAAACGGTCCACCATTGTTGAGGAGTATAAGTACTGTCAAATTTAAAACGTCTGAATAAACTGTCGATATAGGCAGTTGTGGCATTAAGGGCAGTATTGATTTTTATCGTTTTGTAAGTATTACTTATGGACGGGGATGCTTTCAATAAAAATTCTGTTTCATACGAATTATAAACATCGTGTGTGCCGATAGTTCCGATCAATGTTTCGATCATGTATTTTTTGGTGTAGAGCACATTATAAATGTTTGACCGAATAATCCCTAAGTAGGTAACCATTTCTGTAAGTATCTTCTGTGCCGCTAATTCCTTGTAAAGCGATTCCAGATAACTGTTTTGTGATATGGGAATAGCATTTAGGGTGTTTAGCCTAAAAATCATGTTGCTATAATAGTGCATCACTACATCAGGGCTGATTTTTGAGGTGTCTATTCTGCTTCTTATTTCTCCGAGTTTGTTCAGATTAGTGTAGTCTGGAAAGTGGGATATACTTAGATCATTACTTTCCTTCAGCCGTTTTATATAATAGTCTGTTTTTGGACGCTGCGTTAGAAGTTGTTGTAACGGAGCATTACTCACGGCATAGTCAAAACTAAATTTTCGCTCTTCCTGTAAATTATCTATTAGCCCTGAAAGGTCTGCAGAAAGCTGAATTCGATCTTTATATGATTTGATTAATTGTAGCCTTTGCGATTTCTCCTGGTAAAACTGGAAAGTCAGGTAAATTGCGAACAGCAGTGGTATCAAGGCAACCAGGATCAACTTTATGGCAAAAGGAAGCCGCTTGAAACGAAAGCTCATTAGCTGACGAAATTATGGTTAAGGTGTGAATTGTCTCCCAAATGCAGATTACACGCTTAAAGTTAAAATGTAAATGTTGATGTCGGCGGCTTTATTTTCTGCTTACCGTAACCCCGATGCCCTGCAATAACAATATCGAATTCGCCCATCTATCAAAGAAGGTTAACGAAATTAGAAGTTGAATGAGTAGTCTCTGCAAGTCAGAAAAGTTGAAGATCCTATATTCAATTATTGGGTTAGTTTTAGTTGGATTAACTATCAAAATGAGCAAAAAATCTAAAATTGTTTTACTAGCTGATGATGACCTGGATGATCTTGAAATGCTTGAGGAAGCTTTTCTTCACGCAGACAAAAATTCGCTGATACATACTGTGTCTTCAGCGAGCGGAGTATGGACATATTTACAGAATTGCCCTGAAAATGAATATCCATGTTTAATGGTGCTGGACTATAACATGCCGGATTCCTCAGGACCAGATATAATACAGAAAATTTCTGCTAATCCTAAATATTGCAATATACCCACTGTGATTTGGAGTACGTCAAATTCATCAGTGTATCGAGAAATATCCAAAGCAAAAGGCGCAAGGCATTATTATCACAAGCCTCACTGGTTCCAGGATATTCCTGCCATGGTACAGCATATGCTCTCCTTCTGTGGGAATGAAGTTTCTATGTAATCAGTTTTCTCTTGTCATCAAGTAAAGAAGAATGGTGATTTCCTCTTTTTGTAAACTCTTAATTAACTACAGCTGTAATTGCTTCTCTGGTAGAGCCGGCAACTAATAATTTTTGGGATATCTGTAAGCAATTCATTAGTTGATTTTCACAAGCTGCAGTTATCTTGTATTAGCCATTTTTTGTTAGATGTTTTAACCATCACAGCTTTTCAAATTTTGTTAGACTCCATAAATAAAGGTTGGATAAACAGATTAACTAGAATAATTACACCGTTTAGCCAACTGAAAACATATTTGTAAAAATTAGGGCCGGGGTGAAAACCCTGGCCCGTTTTAATCCGTACCCTATGAAAACTTGGGTTAAGGTAAATTATTTCTTTACTAGAAGATCAATTTCTGCCAACTCGTAAGAAGCTAGCACTTTGATGAGAAAGAAAGAAAGATTGCCTAGGACCGTTAATTTGATCTAGCGACTTGCATACTTTAATTTTATCAGTTATATTTAATGAATAATAGGGGTAAAATCCATATCTTAAAAAAAGCCGACTAAGTCTAATCAAATGAAAAATCTCATCTTCGATGAGATTTTTTTTATTTGCCGATATACATCCAAACTCCTGGCGATATTAACCAGTAAATCCGCTGGCAGTTCCTCTCCATCTATTTAATTCTTATACAGGCGGGCGATTCATTAAGGGCTTCAAAGAATTCACTATTTATTCGAGTAGATCATCTAAAAAGGCATCCTTAATCTCGTACTTCGACAGGTAAGCCGGGATTTGTTCATTCGCTTTTTTACGCCCTGAATGGCACACCATCCCTAATAGGCCCCGCGGTAAAAGAAGCAAAGATCAAAAAGAAGCTTAAGTTTCATATTGCTCGCCACAGCTTCGCGACGTTAGCTGTCTACAAAAGTGACTTAGTTTTTATCAAATCACTGCATCTAGGCTTCTATATTCCTTAGTTATCGCCTATTAAGTATCTGGCATTTACGTATTTTCGTTAAACACTTAACCTCCTTACGAAATTGAGCGATACCCAGGAACTTACCCGGTTAGAAGACCTAATAAAGGGGCAAGGCGAGGTTTTGCAATTAATTACCCAGGGCAAACCGCTGAAAACGGTATTAGACAAACTTATCAAATGGATAGAAAACCAATCCGAAGAAGGGTTGATCGCTTCCATCCTTTGTACCGACGAAACTGGCGAGCATTTGTATCACTTTGCCGGCAGCAGCTTATCGAAGGACTACATAGAGGCCATTAACGGATTGACCATTGGACCCGATGTCGGATCGTGTGGCACAGCAGCTTTTACCCGAAAGACGGTTATTGTTGAAAACATACAGGAGAGTTTGTTATGGAAAGATTTCAAGTCAATTGCACTGAAGCACAATCTCCATTCCTGTTGGTCTACACCGCTCATTAATCATGAAGGAATACTCAGAGGCACATTTGCCATCTATTACAATGTACCGAAGAAGCCGACTGAAAAAGACAGGCAGCTAATCACGTTGGTTTCGCAGACGGCTTTGCTTGCCATTGAATACCATCATGGAGAAGAAGCGAGGGTAAAAAACCGTGAACGGGAACAAAGGATCAATGAAAACATAAAGAAAAGTGAAGAACGTTTTCAAAACCTGGTGAAGGAAGCAAAGGTGGGCATCGTGGTGCTTCGTGGGAAAGACATGATCGTTGATGTCGTGAATGAAATGTACGGCAAACTCATTGACCGTACACCGGAACAACTCTTGCACAAACCGCTTTTCAGCGTCATACCCCATGCCGAGGAAATGTTCAGGCCTTTGCTTGACGAGGTACGGCTAACGGGCAAGCCGCTTTACTTATACGACCAGTCTTATTATGTGGTGGTAGAAGGAAAAGAGATCAGTGGTTATTTAAACGTTATCTACCAGCCGTACAGAGAAGTGGATGGCTCTATCAGCGGCGTAATGGCTCTTTGCCATGACGTTACAGAAGTGGTTAGTTCCCGTAAAAAATTAGAGCACAGTGAGGAACAATTCCGAAGCCTGGTAATGCAGGCGCCTGTAGCCATTGCTGTTTTCAGAGGTAGAGATTTTGTTGCCGAAATCGTAAACGACCACTATTTAGCGATAGTAGGCAAAACAAGAGAAGAATTTGTGGGTAATCCCCTGTTTACATCCTTGCCAGAAACAAAAGAGGTGCTGGAACCTTTGGCGTTAAACCTGGTGCGTACAGGCGAACCTTTTCACGCCAATGAATTTGAAATCTATATAAACAGACATGGACGAACTGACCGGTGTTATTTCAACTCGGTTTGGGAACCTTATCACGAAAAGGATGGAAGCGTAAATGGATTTATTGTTGTTGCCCATGAAGTGACGATGCAGGTGGAAGCCCGACTTAAAGTGGAAGAAAGCGAACAACAGGTTCGGTCTTTTGTGGAAAGTGCACCGTTTCCAATTGGCGTTTATATAGGACGTGAAATGCGTATTCAATTTGCCAATCAGTCTCTCAAAGACGTGTGGGGGAAAGGGGATGCGGTGGAAGGAAAATTATACGCTGAAGTATTACCCGAACTGGCCAATCAAAACATTTACGAACAACTCGACGGAGTTTACACCACTGGTGTTCCCTTTCACGCAAAACGCCAAAGGGTAGATCTGGTAGTAGAGGGAAAGTTGCGGCCTTTCTATTTCAATTACAGTTTTACACCGTTGTACAACACAAAAGGCGAAGTATATGGTGTAATGAATACAGCGGCTGAAGTAACAGAGTTGGTGGCGGCGCTGAAAGAGCGGGAAGAAAGCGAAGCAAGGGCAAGGTTCGCCATTGAAGCGTCCGAACAGGGCACGTTTGATATAAACCTTCAAACAAATGAAATCAAGACCTCGAAAAGACTTAAAGAAATTTTCGATGTAGGAGAGGACGCCGCGCGGTATCGGCTTATTTCTGCGATACATCCAGACGATTTGGTACTGCGTGAAAATGCCTATAAAAGAGCTTACCAAACAAGTATCCTGGATTATGATGCAAGGGTGATAAAAAAGAATGGCAGCGTAATATGGGTACGGATTAAAGGAAAAATTTATTTCAACGAAAACAACAAACCCCAACAGTTAGTCGGCATTGCGCAGGACATTACTGAGCAAAAGAATTTTTCAAATGCACTGGCCGAGAAGGTGCAGGAACGAACAGAAGACTTAGAGCAGGCTAATAAGCAACTTCATGCGATCAACGAAGAACTGCAGCAATTTGCTTATGTATCGTCACACGACCTGCAAGAGCCCTTGCGCAAAATCAGAATTTTCACCGATATGCTCATCCAAAGCAAGGAACAAAACAATAAGGCAGATCAGCACCTTCAAAAAATTCGTTCCTCTGCCGAAAGGATGTCGGGGCTTATTCAGAGTCTTCTGGAGTATACACGGGTGACAAACGCTACCATCCGGTTTGAAAGACTCGACCTGAATGCTTTGCTCAAATCGATTTTGACCGATTACGAATTGCTTATCGAACAAAAGGAAGCAACCATAGAAATTGATAAACTACCTACCATTGAGGCCGTTTCCCTGCAAATGAACCAGCTTTTCTTCAACCTGATTGGAAATGCATTGAAATTTACCAAAAGAGGTGTACTGCCTTTTATTAAAGTGAGTGCTGAACCGCTGTCCGAAGAAGGCAAGAAAGAACTGCCAGAATTAAAGCAAGAAAAATCGTACATAATGATAACAGTACATGACAATGGAATAGGCTTTGAACAGGCATTTTCATCGAAAATATTTACCGTTTTTCAACGCCTGAACGACCGGAGTAGTTTTGGTGGTTACGGTATTGGACTTGCTTTGTGCAAAAAGGTAGTTCTCACGCATGGGGGGCTGATATTTGCCGAAGGCGAACCAATGAAGGGTGCTAAATTTACCGTTGTATTACCATTAACGCAGTAACATTTAAACGAATAAATATGATAACCTTACAAAAGCCTGCAAACGAAGAAAAACGCATCGAGGCACTAAAACGCTATAACATACTGGACACACCCCCAGATGGCAGCTTTGACCGCATTACCAAGCTTGCATCTACCATTTTTGAGGTTCCCATTGCCATTATTAGCCTGGTAGATACGGAGCGGATTTGGTTTAAGTCGGCACATGGATTAACCATCAATCAAATTGGCAGAGACCCTGGTCTTTGTGCTTCGGCAATCCTGTCAAATGATGTGTATGTGGTTGGTGATGCCTGTAAAGATCCGAGATCATTAACCAACCCACTGGTCGCAGGTGAATTTGGCTTACGCTTTTATGCTGCCGCACCTTTGCAAACAGAAGATCAGTGTAATTTGGGAACGCTTTGCATTATTGATAAAGCACCTAGGAACCTTACTGAAAAAGAACAAAAGATTTTAAAGGAGCTGGCAGATGTAGTGATGGATGAAATGGAGTTACGCTTATCGCTACGTAACACCGTAACAAACGTAAAAAAGCTAACTCTGGATATTGGCTACCACCTGGATGATACGATGAAGAAGATGGAAACAGCCAACGATGATGAGCAAAAAGAAAAAATGCTGGACTACCTCGATGCTTCCAAATCCTTTTTACAACATGTGGAGAGCCAGTTGAACATCATGTAAGCAATGAAAAAGTTATGATTAGTCGTTATTAACCTGTATTGAGTTTATGAATGCCTGTAAAATTTTGGTGATTGATGATGATGAAGATGATGTTGAAATTCTGACAAATGCTTTTTTGCAAAGCGGTGTGGATGCGGTGCATCATGTAAAAACGGCAATGCAGGCCTTTATGTACTTAGAAACAGCGGCAGATGAATGCCTGCCAAAGCTCGTCATCACTGATAATTTTTTGCCTGGCATTTCGGGTAAGGAGTTTTTAGCTGACTTGAAAGGAATGGAAAAGTACAAGGACATTCCGGTTGTTGTGCTCTCCACTTCAAAATCCGATGATGAAATAGAGGAGTATAAAAAAATGGGCATAATGGATTATGTAGTAAAGCCTTCCAGCTATGATGAATATGTAAGGGTGGCTGGAAATATAAAGGCAAAAGTGTCGTTGTAAGTCGAAAAACGGATAGAAGGTTGATCTCCATGGCGTCGGTTTAACAAACCGCAGGGATTATGACCCGGCAACGCCTTCAACGTTGTCAAATTAATAGAACTTTTCTGCTTGAATTATTGTTCCTTACCGTCCCAAAACTGCCCAAACCTTCCCATTTTGCTTCTCCAAACGGCCGTTTGTAGAGCAGACGTTAATTAACCCGTTAGAAAGAATGGAAGTGCCTCAAAAAGTTGGTTATTGCCTCTAAATCCTTAGTAAACAGGTTGGATTTCTGTAACGCATTCCCGATAAATCTTGAAACCCGCTCTAGTCGCACGGAGCAACGCCCAATGCAATTACACCGCTTGTGCTGCTTTGGATAGCAATGCTGCTTAGGGGCGCATCGATTTTTCTTCCGGTCAAGACGAAGAACGTTCTACTTCATCAAAGTGCTTAGTTGAATTTAAGGAATGGTAAACAACAAGCAATTTGAATTAGTTGTCTATACGTTTGGCAATACGCCACGTATCGAAGACAGTAAGTATGGATCTACTGCACAAGCCATACGTGATGCATTGGAAGCGATAAAGCCTCGCCGAAGAACTGGAACTTGGTTATTTGTTCTAATTGTATCATCGCCTGACTAAAGTACTGCGGACACTTTCAATACTTAGTATAGGTTGCACTGATCACACATGTCACAACGATTATTCACTTTTCAAAATTTTTAATATCCCATCTGCTCCGTCAATATATGATCAGTTTGTTGAATGTGCATAGGGGCAATCACTTAACCAGTGTTTATTATTTTTAATTCTTAAAGCGGAAATCGTACGACTACGATAAAGATTTAGTACAAATACTTGCATCTTAATTAAGGGGATATTAATTTAGAGGCGGCTAAGTAAAATCAGAAATACTCTTAGAAAAGAATAGCTGATTTATTTAGTGACTTTAAATTCACTCCTAATATCCGACTATGAAAAAACTCTACTTTATCATTCCTGCAATTCTTGCAATACATTTTTCCTTTGCCACTCACATTACCCTGACTTCTGCCAATGGCATATGGAATACTGCCAGTAGCTGGAATCTCAATCGCAGGCCGCAATCCGGTGATACTATTATGATCCCCGCAAGTAAAACTGTTACGGTTGACGACCAGCAGTCGCTTAATAATGTTTATCTAAAGGTGAATGGAACAATAAGGTTTGCCAATTTCCTTTCCTTCCTGAATTTGGATAATGCAAGCTCTGTCTATGTATTTACAGGTGGAAAGATTGAGGCTACTATAAATGCATGGCAATATATCTTCATTGGTGGCCATACAGTATTTTATCAAAACCAAATCGTCGGTCCCCAAATGGCGAATTCAAGCAGCGGCAATGGTTTCATCGCATTCAATCCTCTTCCGGTAAAATTTGTTGGATTTAGTGTAGCGAAGAAAAATAACGATGCCTTGATTCAATGGTCTACTTCGGAAGAATTAAATGCAGACAGATACGAGATCGAAAGAAGTGTCGATGGTACCAATTGGAATGCGATTGCTCAAATTAAAGCGATTGGCAATTCTCAAAATCTAAACAACTATTCTTACACTGATAAAAACGTCACGGCTAAAATTCTGTACTACCGTGTTAAGCAGGTTGACCAGGATGCCAACTTCGTCTACACAGCGGTCAGGTCAATCAGAACTGATGCTGATGGCGCTTCAAACATTAAGATCGCAGCAACAAATAGTCAGATCATATTACAGTTTCCAAGCGAGATCAAGGGAACTGTATTGGTTCGCTTAATATCGCTGAGCGGTCAGGTAATTGGAGAGCAACAACTCACAAATCCGTTTGGCCAGATCGTGCTGCCAGCTAAAACAAAAGGCTATCAGGTTGTTTCTTTGTCCAGTGCTGATATGCATGTTGTCAGACAGATTGTATTGTAAAAGATTATACCGTGGCAGTTTTGTTATTAGCTGTATCATCAATGAAATTGGCTCTTGTCTGAGAGGAATTAAGAAATCAAAGAATTCCAGTTCATCATCAAGTAAAAATGTCCGCTTGGTCGACTGTCCTTTTAGTTTGATTTTATTGAAAGGATTTTTTTCGAAGGGTACCAGGCCTTCGGCTACCGCATCAATGAGTAATCGACGAATGACTTTAAGATTTGCATTAGCGGTGTTTACATGGTTTTTATAGTAGGAGAGAAGATGCTGTTGAAAATCCCTGGTTAAGGTTACTGTGATGTCATCAAAATAAAGTGATTCTCTTTTGCAAAATGCGCGCAATTTTTTTACGACACATTTATACCTTCTGATCGTACCGATTGAATATTCCTTGTCCATAATATCTTTTCGGTTTTCGACATACTCAAAAAAATCCGCGGGAGCTCGACCCAGTATCTTATGCTTGATATCAGAAGATGTAACAAAGACGGATCTCGTTTCAAGTTCAAGAGCAATTCTTTCTGCTTCAGCTATTTTCGATGAGATATACGTATTCAACAGTGAGGCGTTTTCAGAAGTAGATTTCACTTTACCTGTTTTCTTATTCCAGTCTTTAGAAAAAATATAAGCGTCCAGCGCTATGCGCTTTGATTTTCTATTTTTGGTAACGCGGAGGTAGATCGGAACTTTACCTTGGTAATCTGCTTTATCGAATCGGGGGAAAACTTTAACTGATGCCATATGTAAGTATTTTAGAAATTAAAATACTTACGTTATGTTAGCTGTCAGTAATTCGTAATCAAAGCTCAGTAAAATTAAAAGACAATGTGTTGCTAATGATTGGTCGGATTAGGACACGTTCAAGTCTTACCAAATCATATCGAGGAAACGCACAGAAATTTTCTGCTCGATGTTGCAGGGCGTACTTAATGTAACAAATGATTAGACTTTTGCCATACCCGAATTTTTGAATTTGTTTGCTAACTTTATTTTAAACTATATAATTGAAAAGCCCAGGTGTCTTTATATTCATCTTTTTTATGATTGCCATTGCGTCCTGTTCAAAAAATGGCAGCCAGTCAGGTTCAGCCAATAACGCTAAAGACACCTCCGCACCAGTGATCACTATTTCTTCACCAATAAATAACCAGGTTTTTTCTTCGGGGCAAACTATCCAGGTTTCAGCAAGCGCTGTTGATAATGTGAAACTAACGGAACTTCATATCGATGTGCTCAATGCATCTACCGGGTCGATTTTAAGAGACGTTCATTCTTATCCCAATGATAAAACGGGAACCGTTGAAGACTCATTTGTTGCGCAGGCCGGACTTTCTTACACCATTAAAATTATTGCCTTAGATCCTTCTCAGAATTTGTCAACCACGCAGGTGGATGTTTCAGCTAATTAATGGTGTATCATTTTGCCTTTGCTTTCCAAACATTCAAAAAGTTTCGTTCGATAGTAAATAGCCAACTTGTTTTTGACATCCGTTGAGCATCTCCACTCAATTGCAAACGATAACAGGCGTTTAGTTTTGTGTTGCTAAATAGTATGAATTGGACTGCAGGAGCTGCGTCTATAAAATATGCGGACTTATCAAGTGCCTGCTGCGCCAATAATTCAAAATAAAGATTAACTCCAAGTTGTTTGTAGCTTTTGTATTCTATTGGCAAAAACAAATAGCCTGAAGAAAGTGAATAGTTCATTGCCTCATATACCCGCTCGGGTAAGTAAACCGTTTCATTGAATCTCGATTTGTCTAAGAGTTGCACATGACTAACCGATCCTGACAATGCAAATCTGTTCCAGAGTTGAGTGGCAATAACTCCGCCTTCAATTCCTGACTTATCACCCGTCAGGCCTATTTCATCATAGTGAAAGGGTGCTATTGTGTGCGAACCTTGTACAAAGGCTGCCATTCTAAAGTGTTTATGCATATCGTCATGAGCAAGAAAACGATATTTTACATACCCAAAGATTGATTCCGGTTTGAACTTGTAAGTATGCATATTAGAAAAAGAACCACCGGCGGAAAGCATTATTTTCTTACTAAGACCCACGTTCAGTTCGGGCATAAAGCGGTTAGCAGGACGATCATAAACCGCGTCGTTGGGAGCATAATGATCACTAACTATTAAGCTTATTGATCTTGCTGAAATATTAGATGCCGGTTTTGTTGATACAAATAATTCCTGCGCTTTTGTCTTTAGTAAAATAATGAATAAAAGAGTAAAAATGAGTCCTCGCATAGCTTGAAGAATCAATCGTATTGCAAATGGGTGGGCTGTAAAGCAGATCAAATGACGACTCTGTAGGCTTTTGCACTTGAGACAAGTTTTTCAGTCTTAGTACAATTTCCTCCGGCATCATTACAGTATTTTCTAAAAGCCTTTTCAGTCAGAAAGTCCTTTTCAACAATAGTAACTGTTTTAGCTCCGTTGAGTACCATATTTTCACCATTAAGAAAGTAAAAAGTCTGACCGTTAATTTTTAATGCTTCATCCTCTTTAACCTTTATATTCTCAAAGTTGCCAGTTACCTGTAGCCTGGCCACTGAAAAACCAGCATCCTCAATTGCTTTTCTCAGCTCGTCGAAACTAATGGCTGAATTCTTCTTAAAACTAACAATGTATTCCTGGGTTTTAATATTGGCCTTTACTGTCTCTATGAATGTAACTTTTTCAAGTGATTTTTGCACTGCCCTCGAACACATAGGACAAGTTAATCCACTTACCTGAAGGGTGGCACCTGTAAACTGTGCCCTGGAAAGGTTAGAGGTAGCTATCATCAAAAGCAGCAGCAGAGCTCTCATCTATCAAATTTAAGGAGTGAAACAACGCATTGCAAGTAGATACGTACTTATAAACGGAAGGTTTGCAGTATTATTTTTACTAAAATGGAGATTTAGCTCCAAAAACAGGTGATTTAAGTCATTGGCCTGATTTACGCGTTAAATATCTTTGTGTCCCCAATGGTAAGGCAAATAACAGCCATATTATTTTTATTCGTTTTTACAGGCCAGGTGTTTAACGGAACTGTGGTTGTTCTTGATTATTATTTGAATACTTCTTCATTTGCCAAAAATTGTGAGAATAAGTCGCTGCCCATGATGCATTGCAATGGTAAGTGCCAATTAATGAAACGACTTAAAGAGCAGGAAAAGAAAGAGCAACAAATGCCCGAACGAAAAGCTGACAACAAAAACGAAGTAACTTCCTCTGAATCGTTTTTTGCAATCCTGCCTTTTCCAGAACAGGTCTATCACAAAACGTTTTCTTCCTATTTTAATACGTCTTTTCCAAAAGGTGCACACTCCGATATTTTCCATCCACCCGGATTAGTTTGATCAATTCATGAAACAAATCAGCCATTCCATTCTCTTCACTGTTTGAAAAGGTGGTTTGCTGACGCATTTTGCGGGTCGAATTACACAAACTAACCAGGTATGAACTATTTCTATAAAAATTTCCTATTGGCTGTTCTTCTATGCACAGGCTTAGGATTACATGCACAAACCATCGTTAAAGGAAAAATTATTGATGCTACCACGAAAGAGTCTGTTTCCGGCGCATCTATTCATTGCACAAATGAAGGATGTACCTGCGGCTGTACGACTAACGCTTTTGGTGAATTTGAACTAAAGTGTACGGATTGCAAATCCCTTTCAGTTAGTTCTATAGGCTATGCGACTCAACAGATATCTGTTGGGAAAAATAACGCTATCGTAGCGCTTTCTCCTTCTTCTTTTCAATTGCAGGAAGTTGTTTTAACCGCAAACCGTGGAGAAGGTGCAAAGCGTTCGGAAGCACCAATTGCAATTGCTACTATTACAAGTAAAACATTACAGGACACCAGGCCAACAATGGCAGACCAGGTGCTAAATAAAGTAAGCGGTGTGAATATGATTAATCTTGGCAATGAACAACATGAAATGAGCATTCGCCAGCCCATGACAACGAAAAGCTTGTTTTTGTATCTGGAAGATGGTATTCCTATTCGCACATCAGGACTTTATAATCACAATGCACTGCTTGAAATGAATCTTGCAGCAACAAAGAGCATTGAAGTGATCAAAGGACCTTCTTCCTCATTGTATGGAAGCGAAGCTATTGGCGGTGTTGTTAACTTTATTACAGCTTCGCCAACAGCGATTCCGGTTCTGAAATTATCTGCACAAGGCAACAACGTAGGCTATAAAAGAGCTGACCTGATGAGTAGCATTTCAAAAGGAAAATGGGGCTTTTTGCTTAGTGGCTATTATGCAGATAAAAGAAATGGTTTTTTAGAATACAGCGATTATCACAAGGCTACTTTTACAGCAAAAATTGATTACAGGTTTTCCGACAAAACTGTTCTTTCAAACAGTCTAACCTATTTGAACTACTACAGTGATATGTCGGGAGGTATTGACAGTTCTATGTTTGCCAGCCATACCTTTCAAAACCTGCATACATTCACTTACCGTAAAGTAGATGCAGTTCGATATCACTCTACGTTAACCCATACCTGGAATAACAATAGCAAAACCACGGTTACTGCACTTTATCGCGATAATACTATTGGTCAAAATCCTGCCTACCGTGTAAAGGATGACTACAGAAAAGTAAATGGCGTATATGTTGGAAAAAAAGATTTGGCACATGGAGAAATCAATGCGAGCAGTTTCAATTCTTATTCTCTTATAGCACAACACCGTCAGAACTTAAATTGGAAAAAAGCAGTTTTCATTGGTGGCTTTAATGTTGATTTAAGTCCATCTACGTATAATGCCAATTACATCCGCATTAAAAAAGATACGGTAACTAAAAAATATGTGAGCTATCAAAATACAGATAGTGTTCTCACCGACTACGCGACAAAGTTGAACAACTACGCTGCTTTCTTAAATTTTGAATTCAATCCAATAGAAAAGCTTCGCGTTGTAGCTTCGCTTCGCTATGATTATTTTCATTATGATTTTGACAATCATTTGAGACCTTCAGCTTTTAGTGGCTCTCCTGACACGGTGACCAATTTCAGCAGAGTAAGCCTTAAGATCGGATTCACTTATAACTTCTCTAAACGCACCGGAATTTATGCAAACTATTCCGAGGGTTTTGTTCCTCCGCAGGTAACCGATTTATATACAGGTGTAAAAGTTCCCAATCTTGATGCTTCTATCTTTTACAATTATGAAATTGGGGGATGGATGGAAATTATTAAAAACAAACTTTCTGCTGATGTAAGCGCTTACCGTCTTAAAGGGACTAATGAAGTGATTTCGGTTAAATTAGATGATGGCAGTTTTGCCAATCAAAATGCAGGAAAGACCTTACACAAAGGAATTGAATTTGGTCTGAACGCAACACCGGTTAAGGATTTTTCTTTCAGGGTGAGTGGTGCTTACAGTAAACATGAGTTTGTGGATTATGTTGAGAAAGGCGTGAAGTATAATGGAAATGAAATGGCAAATGCTCCGCACTGGATTTACAATTCAGAAGTTTGGTATAAGCCTTCTTTTGTAAAAGGTCTTCGCATCGGTGCGGAATTGCAGCATGTGGGAAGCTATTTTGTTGATCCGCAAAACACAGCTACCTATGACGGCTATAACGCACTTAACCTGAGAGCAGGTTATTCCTTCAAAAGTTTTGATGTGTGGGTCAATGTACTCAATGCAACAAACAACTATTACTCTTACATCACAACCAAAAGTTCATTTGGATGGAGCTATCAACTGGCCGAGCCAAGAAACTTTAATGTAGGTGTATCCTATGATTTTGCTAACATCATTAAAACGAAGTAAAAAAAAATGAAACACATACTAACCATAATCATATTGTCTATTTGTTTTGTAGGTTGCAACAGCGGCAGGCATAAAACTTTGATAGCAGCGTCCGAGGCTGTTCAAATAGATAAGAGTCCGGGAGAGTGTCCTTACTTAACTAAAGACAATAAAGGCCATACCGTGCTTAGCTGGGTGAGAATGATAAATGACAGCACAACGGCTTTTTGTTATGCAGTCAGTAAGGATGGTAAATCATTTTCAAATCCAGTTGTTGTTCCGAACAGCGATAACATTCAGCCGCACGGCGAAAACCTGCCGAAGATTATTTTCAAACCATCAGGCGAAATCATTGCATTGTGGGGCACCAAAAGCAACAGCGCAAAAAATAAGTATGCAGGACTTGTTTCCTATACGCAATCCTTTGACGAAGGAAAGACGTGGACAGCTATAAAACCATTGGTACCCGATACTTCGGCGGTCGACCAACGTTATTATGATGTGGCGCTGTTACCGAATGGCGAAGCCGGTATCATCTGGCTGGACAATCGTAAGACAGTGAAGAGTGAAGGTTCTGCTTTATACATGGCCAGTACCAGCGGCAAAGAGGGTTTTGGTAGCGGCCAATTAATTAGCCAGCCTTGTTGCCAATGCTGCCGGACTTCACTTTATATTGACAGGAAAGGCAACATTCATGCTCTTTATCGGGGCATCATTCAGGACAGCATTCGTGATATGGTGCACATTGTTTCAACAGACGGAGGCAAGAGCTTCTCTGAACCCAAACGCATCAATGAAGACAACTGGGTGCTGAACGCTTGTCCGCACACGGGACCTGCCATGACTGAAAATGAAAACGGACTACACTTTGCCTGGTTCACCGGTGCAAAAGATAAAGGCTGTTATTACACCAATTCAACTGATAACGGAAAAAGTTTTACGGTGCGGGACAGCGTTAGTGCTTTGGGTACGCATCCACAAATCGCTTCATTCAAAAATGGTGAACTATTGATTGTGTGGGATGAAACAAACATTGTAGACAATCAACCGCTAAAGCAAATTGGTATTCAGCGAAGAAATGCAGAGGGCAAAACAGAGGGAAAAGAATATTTGACCACACCAGACACAAATGCAAGCTACCCGGTAGTGGCTTCATTAAACGGTGTTTCTTCGGTTGTCGCTTATACAATTGGAAAAGAGGGGAAGAACTTTGTAAGCTATCAAATAGTGAATCTTAACTAAGACATTCTGAAAGACAAAACTCAATCAAGGATTAGCGTTGTTAAAACAGGTAAGTAAAACTAAGCTTAGCAAAAAACGGTGTACCTGGTGTAAAGTGAATTTCAGAAATGGGTGCCGGCTCATTCTGCAGACGGCTTTCCGTATCAAACTGGGTTTCTTTCCATTTGACGTTGAAAAGGTTTTGAATGGCAAGACCTATTTCATATTTTTTCTTCGAATAGTTTACAAAAGCATCTGTTACAAAATACCCTTTGGCAACTACGCTGTAATCTTCATTGGCGGGACGATCACCCATGTACCGGTAACGTAATGAAGTATTAATTCCAGGTTTTGTTTTAACTGTAATACCGCCAATGGAAGTGAACACAGGTGCGAGCGGCAAATAGTTTTGACCTTTAGCTTCTTCAACTGATCGGCTGTGAGAATAATTCAAATCCACATCTGCATATAACCAACTAACCGGCTGATATCGTATCGAAAGGTCAGCACCATATCTTCTGCTTTTTCCACTGGGCTCTACTACGCCCTCATCACCTACATAAACAAATTCCTGGTCGAGCCATAAATACCAGATGGCAGCATTGACTAAAATATTTTTTAGAGGCTTAATTACAGTACCCAGGTCTGAGCCGTAGGCAGGAGGTAGGATTTTTAGACCGTTTTTTGGCACAACAACTCTTGTATCATTCGAGTGAAACCCTTTTCCGGTACTAAAATAAAATTGGGCCTTGTCGCTGCTATGATAAAAGAAGCTAAGCTTTGGACTTAGAATTGATGCAGATGCCTTTCCCAAGTTGTTACCATTCAGCTTATCGAAATATTCATCGTGAAAATAGTCGTACCGAAGCCCGGTGTTGATACTGAATTTGGGATTGAAACTGAAGGTCTCACTGATGTAGCCAGCCAAATTGTTTTCTGAAATATCGCCAAGCATTAATGGCGCGGTGACAATGGATCTGTCTTTTGTTCTTGAAAGTTCAGTGTTATCGGTTTTATCAAAACGAATGTTCGTTCCCAATTCAGAATTGATTTGCGTTTTACCTGCATAAAAAGTTTTGTGATAACTGCCATTGTAGCCATATAAATTTCTTTTTTCCTTCTGCCTTATCTGGTCGCCATTAACGGGATCTTCCTTGTAAAAAGTAAAGTTGGAGTAAAGTTCAAAATGGTAATTGGAGTAGTAGAGCTGGTTTTTAAAAAAAGAGCCATTACTTAAGGTTGTTGTTAGAATTGCGTTTGCATTGACGCGGGAGGTTTGCCCACCCTCGTTTGGATCAATAGCACCATAAAAACCAATCAACCCGCTTTCAACTGCGCGATCAGGAATTTGTCCTGATGCGTTCCATTTGCTTTTAAAGGCTGAAGCTGATACACTGAGCATGTTGTGTCTATTCAAAGAACCATTGTACTTGCCGAAAACATTGAAGCGATTAAAATCTTGCGGATTGTCGAAATAACCTTTTGTGTACATGTATTCCGATGCTATGTACGCAGACTGTCCGCCTGCTCTTGCTTTTTCACTTAAAAGATTCATCATGCCCACAGTCCGAAACGTATTGTATATGCCGCCTTCGACTTTGATGGAATTTTTTGGAAGGGTATTGTACGTTTTGAAATCTACAAAGCCTGTAGTTGTAAAGTTTCCCTTCTCCGCATAATACGTTCCTTTTTTGAACGTCACATTATCAATTAATTCAGGAATCAAAAAATGAAGATCGGCATAACCTTGTCCGTGTGCATGCGACACCATATTAACAGGCATGCCGTCGACAGCAATGTTGATGTCCGTTCCATGGTCAAGGTCAAAGCCTCGTAAAAAAATTTGTTCTGCTTTTCCTCCTCCTGCATGCTGACCGATAAACAAGCCCGGGACCATTCGCAAAACCTCCTGCGAATTATTGATGCCTCTCATCTTGATATCCAATTTACTGATCGCACGATACTGTTCTCCAGCGCCTGTCGAAACTGTGACATTATTTAAGTGGATTGATGTGGTTGGCAGAACTATGGAATTGTTTGCCTTAATAAACTCGTCAAGAGAGACAATTACAGTTTGATGGCCGATCGAAGTAACTCTTATTTGCTCTATTAATTTTGAACTTCTCGAAATGAACCTTCCAGTTTCATCGGAGAGTGTGGATTGATTGGAAGGGAAAATCGTGATGGTAGCGCCCTCTACAGGCAAAGACGTTTTAGCCTCGAGGACCACACCCGAAATATTCCTGCCCTGTCCAAATACCACCATATTGAGTAACAGCAGGCCGAAAAACAACAATCTCCTCATTGATAACCGTTTTGCTACGTACGAAGTTCGAGTTTTTGCAGATTGCGAAGCCGATTTAGCGATAGTGTCATCTTTCCAACTGACGTCCTTTTGAAATACTGTTTTAGGAAATCTTTGAAGAAACCTGGCCAAAATGGTGAAGCTGGTCGTAAATCTTTTTGTTTTTGTTCAAGATATTTGGGAGGGGTGTGGTGGATCATTAGAACTTGATTAGAATTTATTTACGGTAAACGGCTATCTGTAGGTATTTTATCTTCGTCTGCATACCTCGCCTCGCTGCTGCGGGTAAAAACCCTATTTTCATCGCAGACAAGAACCATGTTAATGAACAAACAATTTCAGGCAGTTAGCTTACTTATTTCAATTCTTACTTCGAGCCAGGGCATTCATGCACAAAATAATCGTGGGTCGGATACAGTCGCCTCCAAAGCTCTTGACAGCATTATCATTACTTCCTCAACTCGTCTTAATCATATTCCCTACTTAAATTGTGTTGATGCGATTTATATCTATGCGGGAAAGAAGACAAATACAATTCTGCTTGATCCTGCCAAGGGCAATCTCACTGCCAATGTTTCACGAACGATATTCGCGCAGATCCCGGGTATTACGCTTTGGGATATGAGTGGAAGCGGTACTCAGATCAATATAGGTTCAAGAGGAACCGATGCGCATCGTTCTATTGAAATGAATATGCGGCAAAACGGCTATAATATTAACTCTGATGTTTTCGGTTATCCGGAGGCCCACTATACACCACCCATGCAGGGAGTGCAAAGGGTGGAGCTGGTGAGGGGTTCTGCTGCTTTGCAATTCGGACCGCAATTTGGTGGCATGCTCAATTATATAATGAAAGAGTGCGATTCAACAAAACCTTTCGCGATAGAATCGCAGCAAACGGTGGGTTCATTTAATTTCTTTAATTCATTCAACTCAGTTGGTGGAAGAAAAGGTAAGTGGAGTTATTATGCTTATTACGATTATCGGCGTGGCGACGGCTGGAGAAAGAATGCTGCCTTCCTTTACCATGGTTATTATGCCAACGTCAAATATCATTTCTCTGATAAAGGAAGTCTCTCGTTCCAGTTTTCAAGGATGGATTACAGGGAACAGATTGCAGGCGGTTTGACCGATGCACAATTCCAGGCAGATCCAGAAAGCTCTATAAGAAGCAGGAATTTTTTTAGCCCTTTTATCAATATACCTGCTCTGTTGTTTAATTATGATTTCTCAACAAAAACGAAGTTGCAGGTTATTACTCATTATTTAAATGGAGAGAGAAATAGTGTTCAGTTTTTAAATCCGCCAAATATTCCTGATACAGTAAATACGTCTATTGGCAGTTATAATCCCAGGCAGGTAGACAGAGATTATTACAGCGGCTTCACCGTTGAAGCAAGAGTTTTACATTCATATACAGTGGGAAAATGGAAAAACACGCTTTCCTCCGGTCTTCGTTTTTTTGACCAAACAACCAAACGGAAACAAAAAGGAGTTGGTACAACAGGAAGTGATTTTGATTTGAGCCTTGTAAAGCCGTATGGAATTGATTTAAGACTACACTCCACCAATTATGCTGCTTATGCAGAAAATATTTTCCAGGTCAGCAAGCGATTTTCAATCACGCCGGGATTTCGATACGAATTGATTGATACAAAAATGAATGGATTGATCAACAACGCTACTGTGCCAGTAAGCTTCGGCAGTCAAAGAAGTTTTCCTTTGTTCGGGACCGGGTTGCAGTATGAAGTTTCAAAAGCTATGGAACTATATGGCAACCTGTCGCAGGCTTATCGTCCTTTCCTCTATTCCAATGTTACCCCGGCGGACCGAATAGATCTTGTTGATCCTAACCTGAAAGACAGCAAGGGATATGATGTTGATTTGGGATACAGAGGAAGTGTAGCAGATATCCTGAAATTTGACATCAATGCATTTTATTTGTTTTATGGTAACAGGGTCGGCCAGTTAACAGTTAAAAACACGGATGGAACAAACTATCTTTTTACAACCAATATAGGCGACGCACTAAGTAAAGGAGTGGAAGCATATGTTTCATTTTCATTTGCAAGGTTGGTCTTGCCTGATTATGCCGGCAACTTGTACAAGCTTCGTTTATTTAATTCGCTTTCATATACACATGCAAGATATCTCAATGCAGAAGTCAATAAAAACGGAGAGAACACCTCACTTAAGGGAAATTGGGTTGAAGGCACTCCCGAGTGGACAAACCGGACTGGCCTTGCCTGGCAGCACAGAGCTTTTGTCACACAACTTAGTTTTACCTATGTAGGTAGTAGCTACAGTGATGCCAACAACACTGTTTTCAATCCAACAGGAGCTACAGGCATTGTTCCTTCTTATCAGCTTTGGGACATAAGTTTTGAATGGCAGTTTTTAAGACATTATTCCCTATCCGGTGGAATAAACAATATTGGCAATGCAGAATATTTCACAAGACGCATCAATATGTATCCTGGTCCGGGAATATTGCCGGGTGACGGAAGAAGCTTTTATGTGACGTTCGGGGTGAGATTATAAATGTCATTAAGATGGTGATGCGAATTTACTTCTCGTTGACACGGATGATAGCAGATTGAAGCACTTGAGATCGCAACACAATGGATGAACAAAACGGAAAGTCAAGAGCACTTACATAAGCAAGAATGAAAAAGATACTCATATTTGTCTCGACTCTTGATGGTAAGATAACCAGATGGGGTGAACCGCACGTGAGCTCATGGTCGTCTCACCAGGACCAGGATTATTATAAAGAAGTTTGGAATGAATCGGGGCTTATTGTTATGGGAAGCGGCACATTTGATGCTGAAACGTTTCCGCCTTCACCAAATCACTTACTAATTGCTATGACAAGAAAATCCCAGTAAATATAAATATGCAGAAGTTCCAGGACAGATTGAATTTACCAATGAATCTCCTGCTGAATTAACAGCAAGACTTACAAGCAAAGGTCATCATCAAATGCTTGTCGTTGGGGGCCGCATGTAGCAACTTCTTTTTTAAAGGAACCCACCGCCTAAAACCTGGTCAGGGTGTTTACAGGTAAACTTTCAAGCGTTTGGGCATTGACCAAACGAATGAAAGCACAACGAGCAATTATCTCTGTAGCACGCAAACTGCTTCGAAGGATCAGGACAGTGATGCTGTCGCAGACATCGTACATCAATGGAGTGGCAGCAAATACAGCAACAGGTTTTAGTAATCAAAAGGGAAACGGATTATTCATTGTAAACTATAAGTTCTTGTACATACAGCACTAAGGTAAATCAACACCCGCTATGGACTGCTCAACATAGGCTGCATTAAAAAATGCTACTGGCAAGTCTGCAGCCATAGCTTTTACCCTTAACTGATATAAACTTGCAATCCGAAAATGGAATTGCTAATAGGAGCATGCTTCACTGCGATGGAAGAACCAAAGCAATATTTTTGAATTGGATGCAGCATCTGTCTTTACATAGGAGCCTATGTTGTGCGCAGGCTATTTTTATAACCTTCGATTTGTCTTAAGATATCTTTGTCGTCACCTGCTATTATTTCTGATTTCTTAAGTTCCAATAATTTGTTGAATTCAGTTTGTAACTGCGCATTACCTTTCCAGTCACTGTTTTCGAGTCTGAGGACGGAGATCAAAAGGTCACCAGGAAAAAAATCTCCTTCCGATAAAATATCTTCTTTAAGAACTTTGATTGCTTTATTCAAGAGATGTCTTACGCCTATTTTTTGTCCTAATAAAAGCCTGATTTGTTCAATTGATAAGTCTTGAACTGGAATCTTCCGATATCGATAACATTTTTCAACAAGAGGTGTTGGAAAATCAGTGCTCGGCCAATAATCGTTTTCGAGTTGTTCTATTGATTTTGATTCATCCATACGCGGAGGATCCGAAGGTTGCGCACAACGAACAAGTATTGCCGATGGTGGTGGAATCCGTTGAACATCTGACCGGTACTGCTGCCTGCATTTATTAAAAAGATAAATTAAACAATAAATGCTGAAAGAAATTCGTCTGGCGGAACAAAAGCCAAATAGCGAACCGCTGCGCATTGATACAAGGTCAAGGCCACTATCAGCAATACTTTTGTTAGCGGTTCGTTGTTCCCTTGTTTTCATTTACATACTCCAAAATATCGCTTGGTTGGCAGTCTAAGGCTTTACAAATAGCTTCCAAGGTGCTAAATCGGATTGCTTTTGCCTTCCCGGTTTTTAGGATAGAAAGATTAGATAATGTCAAGTCAACTCTTTCAGAAAGTTCATTCAGAGAAATTTTTCGTTTTGCCATCATCACATCCAAGTTTACAATGATTGGCATAGCTTAAACAGTTAAATCGTTTTCGTTTTGGATTTCCACTCCTCTTTTAAAAATAGTCGCAATAACATAGATTACAGCTGCCATCAATATAAATGCTTGGCTGTCTGCCCAAAACTCGTTTAGGTTGTCAATAACATAACCATAATGTTGCAAGCTTTTGGCTATTTGCCGGGCTATATAGCTTAATATTCCAATGGAAAAAGTGCAGTAACTAATTTGTATTATTTGTTCGGAAACAAAACTGTTGAATGGTTTTGACAAATTCAATTTGCTTAATAGCCTGATGACCATATAAAATAAGTATGCTTTCAGAAGCGAAATAAACAAGATAAAACTATACATACTGAAAAAAGCCCACTTGCCACGATTGTACATTTCACTTAAGTCCAACTTTTGATACAGGTTTTGGACAAATTCAGGTTTATAGATACTAAAAATAAAATTGACTATCAAGCCACCGGCTTCTATACACAAGCCAACGAAGATGACCCAGGCAACAATATGTAAACCTTTAAATACGAAGTTGTTTGGTTGCGACATAATTTTTAAAATTTCAGATTATGACGTAAAGTTAATAAATAATTATTGATAAACAATAAAAATTTATTCCAATTCAAGAAAATATTTTTTCAAGTAATAAATTTAATGCTGGCTTGGGCTGGGCTAACTGGCGAATTTAGCAGTAGATAGATGAGTTGTCTGACTGATATTGTAGCTGTGTCGTCCGTTACAATGACCGCTAACGGACAAGGCTTGCCGAAGGGTTTATCTAATATAACATTTTGCTGTAAACAGTGCAGCTTTTGGCAAGCCGGTGTTGTAGGCAGTTTATCTAATTATTAATCCATAATATCCTTTATCAACACGTTCAATATTACCTGTCATTGCATTAATCTCAATAATTTCTATTTCCCCACTGTCTTTGCCTGCTTCATTTAGACCCTTTGTCAATTTGTTTGTAATAGTATAAGTGTACTGCTTTGACTTTTGATTATAAGAAAGGTCTGGTATTGAAATTTCAAAACCTTTTTGTTTAAAGTTCCTTTTTGCAATTACCAATGCTGTGTCCAAAGAAATAAACTTCGATGTTGTGTTTTCAATTAAAAACTGTGGTATAAAGTCAAGATTCAACGTATCAGTTAGCTTGAAGTTTTTGCCAAGTATAAGCCAAAGTCCACCCTTAACGCCCTTTATTTGAGGATAGTCAAAATGATATAGGAGATTTAAAGTAGCAAATGATTTTGGAAGGTTTCTCTTGCTTAAAAACTTTCCAGTGCGTTGTCGCTGATGTTTGGGGAAGTAAGTGTAATATGTCCCTTCAGAATGAGTAAAGTATTGAAATAATCTGTCACCGATTTTAGACCTCAATATGCTGTCACCAATTGCAACGGCTTCTCTTGTCGTTGTTTGTGCACTTGTACTTTTAAAAAAGAAAAAAAGCCCGATTAATATAAGTTTGTTCATTCTGACAGAAAGATGCGGTAGTTAGAGGGTTTACACAAATTGCCTACAACACATTAATATACGCACCAATCCCAGATTATTTAAATTGCATCGCGTTATTAATCTCACTGTTAATGTTCGCCTGTATTGAAAAAATAGGGCAGCAATCATCTGACCAATGAAATTATTCGTTGCTGCCGCGAGTGGACTGAAATCAACCAAGTTAGCTTTCGCTTTTCGTATATACAGTCGTTTTCATTGCTTTAACTACCTTCAGAATTGCCGCATACCTGCTGGTTTAAATTCACTCTGCCAAGAGATGTTCTCTTTTAGTTGAAGAGATGCCATGATTGAATAATTTTTCGGGAAAAAAGGTTGGTTCTTTAAATTTGTTTCGTCAAATCATTTATAGTTCGTTGAAAAAAATTTGCAGTGCGTAATTCGAGCGGGCAAACAATTTGGATAACTCTAATCTATTTATTTTCAATTTATTCAGATGAATAGTTCGGGTCCCCCCCCAGCGGGATCACGGAACAAAGATATAACGCTTTGCAGGTTACTTACTTGCAAAGCGTTTTTCTTTCCAGGTACAACATAGGTAAAACATTTGGTCACTAATTGATGTTTTATCCAACGAAAATTTCCATCGCTTTATCTAATTCGCAGTCTAAAATTTTGGCATAAACCTCCGTGTTTTTAACTGACGCATGTCCCATTAACCGGGAGACATATTCAATCCGCATTCCTTTCTGCAAGGACCTCACAGCCCAACTGTGCCTAGCAGAGTGAAAAGAAAAGTGCTTATTTAATCCTGCGCGAACTCTCAGTTTTTCAAATCTTTATTGGTGTAAGCCGTGGCCGAAGAGATGGCATTGTGAATTTTGATCCGGTCTGTTTCACTGGGTAAAACATGTAGGAGCGGAAAGACGAATCCATCAGGATCAAGGAGCGTTTCACAATTCCTGCTTTGAGCCAGATTTCTGTAATCGTCGAGTATCTTCTGAGCTTTCGGCGGCATCTTTAACCCCAGGCAGTCCTTGTTCTTACGTATTTGAAAATACAGGCGATCACCGCAGACATTCTTCCAACGCATCATAAGAAGGTCCGAGATTCGAATGCCACAAGCATAAGCGCTGAATATGTAAAGATTTCTATGATGATTAAGTTGAGAATCTAGTGGCAGCTTAAGTTTCTCAAGCAATTCCAATTCATCATCAAGTAAAAATGTCTGTTTGGTCGACTGTCCTTTTAGTTTGATTTTATTGAAAGGATTTTTTTCGAATGGTATGAGGCCCTCGGCTACAGCATCAATCAGTAATCGACGAATCACTTTAAGATTTGCATTGACTGTGTTTACATGGTTTTTACAATAGGAGAGAAGATGCTGCTGAAAATCCCGGATAAGAGTTGCTGTGATGTCATCGAAATAAAGTGATTCTTTTTTACAAAATGAGCGCAATTTTCTTACAACACAATTATACCTTCTGATCGTACCGATGGAATATTCTTTGTCCATGATATCTTTTCTGTTTTCAACATACTCAAAAAAATCGGCGGGAGCTCGTCCTAATATCTTATGCTTGATATCATAGGAAGTAACAAATGTGGACCTGGTTTCAAGTTCACGAGCAATTCTTTCTGCTTCTGCCACTTTAGCGGAGATATAAGTATTGATCTGTGAAGCATTGGATACAGTTGTTTTTACCTTGCCTGTTTTTTTGTTCCAGTCTTGAGAAAGAATGTAAGTATTAAGCGCAATGTATTTTGATTTTCTATTCTTCGTAACGCGGAGGTAGATCGGAACTTTACCTTGAGCGTCTGCTTTATCGAGTCGTGGAAAAACTTTGATTGATGCCATAGTAAGGATTTTAAAAGTTAAAATACCTTATGTTGTTTGAGTCGGGAAGATTATCAAGCAGCATGCGGGCCAAGCACCAACTAAGGAAAACATACTGAAATTTTCGGCTCAAAGAAGACTTAGAAATATTGATTAATAAGAAAATCCAGAGCAAGGCTTAGATCTGGTTCGCGATATAGCCTTGTTTAGCTGCTACCCAGGTCTTTACTATTCTAATGCAATGATGCTCGTCCCAAGAGATACATCCAAAAAGGATAGGAGTTGAACAATCGATTTTAGGAGGTTGCTTCAATCACTTCATTAATCAAGAAAATCCCCGTCTTGATAGCATACAAAGCAATTCCCATCATGTTTTTTGCGCCCACTTTGCGCAAAATTCGTTCTCTCGCACTTTCTACAGAGCGGGTTGTCGCATTTAGTTTGGAAGCAATTTCTTTAATAGAATATTCCTGACACATCAACTTAATAACATCAATTTCTTTTCCAGTAAAAGACGGGTTAGGCATACCAGAGCACATTCCTGTCCGTTGCCTGACAAGAGACGTAATTGTGGAAGAAGAATAATACGTGCTGTTCTGATAAATTTTTCTGATGGCGATGAAGATTTCATTTGGATCTGCATTTTTTAAAACATAGCCTTTTGCGCCAACCAGCAACATTTCTTTCAGCATATGTTCGCTGTCCACGGAGGAAAGGGCAATAACACCAACTTGTGGGAACCGTCGCGTTATTTCTGCGGTGGCCTTAATTCCCGACATGACCGGCATATCAATGTCTGTGATAACAACGTCGGGATTATGCCTTTCTACCATTTCAACAAGTTCTTGACCGTTTGTGGCATAAGCCACGATTTTTAACTGGGGATGTTTGCTTATTATGGAAATAAGACCTTCTCTGATTATCGAGAAGTCATCAGCAATGACTATGTGTATTGAAGAATCGGCAGTTATTGGCGCCATAGGTAAATTAAGGAACTAATGTAGCCCTCTTGCGGTATCAAAGTCGATTATATGGATTAATTAATAATAAGTTTTTTCACAATACGAGAATTCCCTTAGAGGGAGAATTCACCCTGCTCAATACGTAGTAACACCCTTGTAACACCGGCAATGAACACTCATATTTGCTGAGCAAAAACCAATTACAAAAACCGCTTTCGAGATTTTGCTGGCTACAGTAAACATTGCCAGACCTTAATTCAAACTACAGTTATTATTAACAATTATGGAAAAATTAAAGAGCGCTTTATTGTGCTTACTGTCCATATTATGTCTAAGCATATCGGGCTTGAGAGCGCAAGACTCTTCAAGACTTAATAAGCTAGTCTCTTTGCCTGATAAGGTATTTGGCGCATTAAGCAAAAAGGGCAGAGACATCGAAGAAAAGCTAGATAGACAGACAGATAAATATCTCTCCAAACTTCAAAGGCTAGAATACAAGCTGAAAAGAAAACTGTCACGAAAGGATTCTCTGCTTGCAGAACAAACCTTCGGTGATATTAATAAGAAATATCAGAGTCTCCGAAATATTTCATCTAGTATTAGCAATTATAGTTCAGTTTATTCGGGACACCTGGATTCCGTTTCAACCGCCCTAAATTTCTTAAAGACCAACAAGCTTTCCACGCTTTCTTCCAATCCTGAACTGGAAAAAACTCTTGCTCAGTATAAAGAGCTTCAATCAAAACTAAATGCATCTGATTTGATCAAAAAGGAACTCGCACAAAGGCAAGCTATGCTGAAAGAACAATTCCAAAAACTTGGAATGGTAAAGGGGTTAAAACAGTATCAAAAGCAATTCTATTATTACCAGGCACAGGTGAGGGAGTACAAAGAAATGCTTGCAGATCCATCAAAGCTAGAAACGAAGCTGCTGGCACTCGCGACGGAGATACCTCAGTTTAAAGAATTTTTCGCTAACAATTCCGCTTTAGCAGGTCTGTTTACTCTTCCTGCATACTCCAATGGAATAACAACATCCCTTGCTGGCCTTCAGACAAGAGCAATGCTAGATCAAAATCTAATTCAACGATTTGGCGCCGGAACTAATGCTACTACCCAATTAAGACAGAATCTGCAAGCTGCACAAGGACAGCTCTCTGAACTGAAAAACAAGATAAGTCAATACTCAAATGGGGACTTCGGAAATAGTACTGATGTAGAACTTCCCGGGACATTTAAGCCTAACATGCAAAAGACAAAGACATTTTTTCAGCGATTGGAATATGGAACAAATTTTCAAACCACAAAAGCAAGGAATTTCTATCCAACGACCGCAGATATAGGCATATCGATGGGATATAAGCTGAACAATAATAGTGTCGCCGGTATCGGAGCCAGCTACAAGCTGGGATTGGGAAAAGGAGTTAACAATATCGCTATATCAAATCAGGGCGTCGGCCTGAGATCATTTCTTGATGTTCGACTTAGGGGAAGCCTTTACCTAAGTGGAGGGCTAGAGTATAACTATCAACAGGCTTTCGAATTTTCATCAATGCCCGGTTTCAATACATGGCAAAGCAGTGGTCTATTGGGGTTATCCAAAACGATTTCTAGAAATAGTAAAGTTTTTAAAAAGACAAAACTGCAGGTGCTATGGGATTTTTTAAGCTATGACCAAATACCTCGAACTGAACCAATAAAATTCAGATTCGCTTACAATTTTTGAATATAAAAAAACGGTAAAATGAGACGCGACCCGATTATAAAAGTTTTCAGCAGTCTAATTTTCTTTGCCTTCGTTTGCAATCCAACTTTGAAACTAAGTGGCCAAGCCAGTTATCCTACGCCAAAATTAGATGCCAGCTTATTGCCATCTTCCCCGAATGCACAGTCTTCGCTGGCTGTCGGAAATTCTCTTTATGAAGGTACACCCAACCTGAATTTGCCTGTTTACAATGTAAAGTGTGGCTCGTTATCTCTGCCAATTTCATTGGGATATAGCTATAGTGGCTTTTACCCACTTCAAGACGCAGGTTGGGTTGGAATGGGATGGCATCTCAGCGCAGGCGGTGTCATTTCGCGAATTATTCAAGGCACTGTTGATAGCACCCGTCAAAATGGATACAATTACGGGCAATATGCGTTAAGCGACAGCCTGCTACAAACTAACAATAATAATTTTTTGCAATATTGTTATTCTGACGACAGCACTTATTCATATGATGTAGCACCGGACATTTTTGCCTTCAGTTTTAATGGTTATTCCGGTCAATTTTATTGGTATAAAGGGAAAGCATACATGCTGTCGTATAACAAGGAAATAAAGATCGAATGGCCTTCAATAAATAGTAACGTCATTATAACCACAGGAGATGGAACCGCCTATACATTTGGCGCATCCGAATCAGTGTTAATGGGAATTCACACAGTCGGAGGCATACGGACGTACCTGTCTTCGTGGTATCTATCAAGTATTATTTCTGCTGATAAAAAAGATACAATTTCTCTAGCCTACAATACCACATACACTTGGAAACAATATCCTTCCCCTTATAGTAACTCCTATGTTCAGGGAACAACACTTGCTACTGATGATCTTGGGGAAACCTCCAATTATCCTATGTCTCCTATCATTCGGGCAAAGGTGCTTCAAAGTATTTCTTGCAGAACAACCCAGGTCAATTTCGTTCCAACGACCACTGCCAGGGTAGATATCGATGGCACTTATCCAAGTCTGGGAGAGATTGACGTCATGGATGCAATTACTGGCACCACAATTAGGAAACACACATTTAGCTATGAATATTTTGGGCAAACCGGTACTTATAGCAAAATGTTTTCGAGACTAAAATTAAAATCACTAAGTAGTGTAAACCCTTTATCACCTACAGATAAGCAGACATATTCGTTCAGTTATATAAACGAATATGATTCGGGTTCATATCCTGATAAAGGCACTTTAGATATTGATTATTGGGGCTATTACAATCATGCTCTAAATACCAGCCTTTTCCCGGACTCGTTGTCTTTTGGCAATGCCGATCGTGAGCCGAATGTTACTTACTGCTCATACGGTGCATTAGATACAGTATTTTATCCCACAGGTGCACGTACCATTCTAGATTACGAGCTAAATGACTATTATGCTTCTTCCACTCAAGTTAAAAAACCTGGCCCAGGAATACGAGTGAAAAAGACAACACAATTTGTTTCCGGCTTAGATAGTACTGTAAGTGTTAAGCAATATTTGTATAATGATGATGACGGAACAAGTAGCAGTGGAACATTATTGCATGTGCCAAGTTTCGCTGGTCATCCGTACAGTGTTGATGCAAATACTTACAACACTTTTGTCGCATCGAACAACGCTTCTGGATCTGGAGTGATCAACAATGTGTTCTACTATAAAAAAGTAACTGAACAAAGTTTGGACCAAGATCAGATTCATAGAACTGATTATTATTTCAATTCTTTTTCTGACCTGTATTCGGACGTTGACGCGGCTAAAACAGTACTCTATAATTATGATGCAGCAACAGCCACTTTTAAGCCGCTCGTCAAAACAACAACCGACTACGCAGTAAGTAACGACTCGAGCTTTTTGACCATAACACCTTACGTCCAAAGTGCACATCTCAACTTTGCAGGTGTGTATGTTTATACATATAACTATACATATGCTTACCAACAAACGTATTGGAAACGACTTGCTAATCAGCGCACGGTTCATTACGACGCATTAAATGATAGTATGGTTACGTCCACACTCTACCATTACAACACTTCAAGATCACTGGATTCGATCACAAAGGCACTACCGGACGGAAAAACATTGATTACCAGGCTTAAGTATCCCGAAGATTATGTTACAAGCTTGACAGGGAACATGATAACAAATCACGTGATTAGTCCCATAGTTGAAAAGCAAAGCTGGTTGCAAAACGGGAGCTCGCCTTTGAAATTAGTTTCCGGCGAGGTTACTCAATTTGATCAAAGCATATTTAAACCTGTTTCAGTATATAATATTCAAATAACCGCTCCGCTAACTACTTTAAATAATGAAACTCTGTCCTCTGGAAAATATAACACCTTCCTGGCAGATGCATCTTATCAACTGACCGACACATATTATTATGATACCTATAGCAATTTGAATCAATACAGCAAACCATCAAATATACCCGTCAGCTATGTGTATGGTTACAATCATTCCTTCCCTATTGCGGAAGTGAAGAACGCCAACGCAAACCAAATAGCCTTTACGAGTTTCGAATTTGATGGATTAGGGAATTGGTCTGTAGCATCTACTGTTAGAGATACTGTGAATTCAATTACAGGAACTCGGTCTTACAATTTGTCAAATGGGAGTGTGAGCATATCTTCTCTAACTGCTTCAACTGTTTATATAGTTTCCTATTGGAGTCGAAATGGCAGTTACAGCGTTACTGGTAGTACGGGTGTCACTATTGGAAACTCTGTTAACGGCTGGATTTATTGTCAACATATTGTTACGAATACTACCTCGGTAACTATTTCAGGTTCCGGCAATATCGATGAGTTACGCCTATACCCTAGCACTGCGCAAATGCAAAGCTATACTTATCTACCATTGATCGGAGTAAGTTCGAATAACGATGCTTCGAACATTATTACTTATTATGAATATGATGGTTTTGGAAGAGCATTAAGTTTAAGAGATGCGAATAAGAATATTCTAAAGTTATATGAATATGCATATAGCCAGCCTTATACCTTTTACAATGATACAGTGTCTGCATCTTTTCAAAGAAATAATTGCCCTTGTGGCCAGTACGGATCTTCAGTTCCTGATACAATTGCCGCTGGATTATACATATCTCATTCCAGTAAAATAGACGCAAACCAGAGAGCCTTGTCTGCTCTAAATGTTGCCGGTCAAAGCAATGCTAATTCCCATGGCACGTGCTCCAATATAGTTTGCGTTGGTCCGGGCAGAAAGATTGTCAACTGCCTATGTGAAACAGGCTATAAGATATACACGTCCTCAGTTTGGAGTCCTACTCAACACAGGTGGGTGTGTACCTACCATTATGAATGGAGTGATGGTAGCTGGTCTCAAGATAATACCGAGCTAAGCATAACTCAATGTGCGACTAACTAAACTAATAATATAAGATTTATGATAAAGAAAAGTTTAATCTGCATTTCAATGGTTTTCTGTTTTGTATGTGCGAATGCACAATCGGAGGCACAGAACCTTGCCCATAAAATCTCGCAAAGAATGGCCGACTCGCTGGGTCTTACCAGTAACCAAAAGGACCTTTTGTATAATGTCAACATGCAACTGCACGATCAGAAAATGTTGGTGCGGGCTAAACATAACGCTGTCGATTCCGTTGGATTTTATCTGCAGGTGGTAGAAGACACCCGTGACAGTTTATATCGACCGATTATTACCGAAGAGAAATATTTGTTGTATAAAGAAAAGAAAACAACCCTTGTAAGTAATTAATAAAATCTCTAAAATACTGCTTATGTCCTTTAAGCAATTTGCGTGTTTGACCCTGTTCTATGGTATTTTATTTACACCTTGTTTGTCGCAGCAGCCAAAAAAGATGCCATCGGCTTTTCCGATTGATACAAAGATCAATTATGTACGTACCTGGGAAGCTAAAGCACCGGAATCCAATGCTGCTACCTTAAAAACCAAAACGGTGGCCGAAGCCAAGCAAACAACAATTTATCTGGATGGTTTGGGTCGTGTAATTGAGACTGTGGTCAAACAGGCTAGTCCCTCGAAAAAGGACCTCGTGATACCTGCTGTATATAATCAATTCGGAAATGAAGAGTTTCAATTTCTCCCTTTTGTATCATCTACTCTTCAAAGCGGAGATCTCACAGATGACGGAGGTTTCAAGCTAAATCCCTTTCAACAGGATTCAGTATTCAATAAAACACAGTATCCTGGTGAATCATTCTTCTATCGTAATTCAATTTACGAATCATCACCTCTTAATAGGATACAAAAGTCTTATGCTCCGGGCAATAGTTGGTCTGGAACTAAGAGCGGTAGCTCTGAAAAATTTGTGCAACAACAATACCTAATAAATGCAACCGCAGATAGTGTAAGACAGTGGACAATCGATTTTGCGCCTACTAGCCTTCCTACATCTGCCGGATACTATAGTGTCGGTACATTGACAAAAAAAATAATGACTGACGAGGCAGGACATAATACCGTGGAATATACTGATGCGCTTGGCCGTATTATTTTACAGAAAAGACAATTGGCAAATTCTCCAGGTACTGCACACGTAGGATGGCTTTGCACATATTATGTGTATGATGATCTAGGTAATATGCGATTCATCCTACACCCAAAAGCAGTTGAATCAATTAGATCAACGTGGACTTTAACGCAAGGCATCGCGGATGAACTTTGTTTTCGTTTTGAATATGACCGACGGCATCACCAAATAGTTAAAAATGACCCCGGTGCGGGTGCGGTTCAGATGGTATATGATAAACGCGATAGGGTAGTCATGACGCAAGATTCTAGTCTTAGGTCTCAAGGGAAATGGATGATTTTTGAATACGATAGCCAAAATCGCCCGTGTCGCTCTGGCCTTTTAACTAATTCAAATAGCAGGTCATATCACCAGAATTTAGCTGATACCAGCATAAATTATCCGAATGTCTCTTCAAACTATGAAATTCTTACACAGATATATTATGATGATTATAGTTGGGTTTCTGCAACAGGAACGAGTCTAGGTTCCTCTTTGGACGTAACCAATATATACAACAACAATTATTTTTTTACGACTTATAATGCGAGTCCCGATTATGTAGTGGAGCCTTCACAGACTTTTCAAACACAGGGCTTAGTAACTGGTAGAAAAACTAAAGTATTAGGAACTTCCAACCAGTATTTGTATACGGTTTCTTTTTACGACGATCATGGGCGGGTTATCCAAACACAAAGTATAAATATAACGGGTGGAAAGGATATTAATACAACACAATATGATTTTAGCGGCAAAGTTTTACGCTCAGTGGCTCAGAAGCAGAAAAGCGGTACCAATGCTCAAACCCACCTGGTACTTTCAAAAGTTGAGTATGACCACATGGATAGGGTTAAAAGGTTATGGAAGAATATAGATAACGCAACGGCTGATCAGTTAATTGATAGTTTGCAATACAATGAGTTGGGACAATTAACAAAGAAGTTTTTGGGAAACAATGTTGATAGTCTTCTTTACGAGTATAATATCCGTGGCTGGCTAACATCGATAAACAAGAGTTTTGTTGCCGGGGGAACGGGCAATTATTTCGGAATGGAACTGGGCTATGATAAAACTACTTCGGTCACAGGATCAACAAGTTTTGTTAATCCCCAGTTTAACGGAAATATCAGTGGAACTATTTGGAAAACTCTTGGAGATACTACTAAAAGGAAATATGATTTTACCTACGACAATGTAAACCAGCTAACTGGTGCAGCTTTTTTGCAAAATGCAAGTGGTAGCGGGTGGGATAAATCATTTATTGACTATACGGTCAATAACCTGACCTATGACGCAAACGGAAATATCCTGACAATGACTCAAAGAGGATTTAAACTCACAGGTTCGACTCTTATTGATTCATTGCAGTATACTTATCAAAGCGCCAGCAATAAACTATCATCCGTTTTAGACAATGCAAACGATCCTTCTTCTAAATTGGGAGATTTTCATTACAGTGGAACTAAAGGCTCAAACGACTATGCGTATGATGGTAATGGAAATATATCCTATGATAATAATAAAGCCATAAGCAGTTTTGTATATAACTATCTGAACCAGGTGCAGCAGGTCAATGTCACCAGTAAAGGGTCAGTGCAATATATATACGATGCACTAGGAACAAAGCTTCAGAAAATAACAACGGATAATTCGGTAAGTCCAACCAAAACAACAACAACTACCTATCTGGGTGAATTAGTATTCCAAAATGATTCGCTCCAATTTATTCAACACGAAGAAGGCCGGGCACGATGGGCGTTCCACCGATACCTAAATGGAAATTCTGGTTATGTGTTTGAGTATGATTTCATGGAGAAAGACCATTTAGGGAATGTGCGAATGGTCTTAACCCAGCAAAAGGACACCGCCCAGTATATGGCCACAATGGAAAGTGCGTACCGTACATTGGAGAATCAGCTTTTTTTAAATATTCCTCAAACAGCGTATTCAAAGTCATTGGTCTCCGGCTATCCCGTAGACAATACTACCAGCCCGAACGACTCGCTTGTTCGTCTCAACGGAAGCGGACAGAAACAAGGCCCTAGCCTTTTCTTAAAAGTGATGTCTGGTGATAAGATCGATTTGGCAGTTAAGTCCTTTTATCATTCGGGTGGTACTGCAAGTTCCCCTAACACCATCCTGAACGATATTGTTAATTCACTGGCTGGCGGCATTGTCACTGTTTCTGCCGGAAGTAAAGGAACGTTATCTGAACTTGGAGATCCTAATACGAGCCCGGTCTCGACAGCTTTGCAATCTTTTTTATCAACGAATAATCCGACGCCTTCGGGCAAGCCAAAGGCATATCTCAATTGGGTATTGCTGGATGAACAATTTAAGTATGTCAGCAGTTATCCCCAGAGCGGAGCTATTCAAGTTGGTAGTGCGGATGCTTTGAATACATTAGCTACAACTGGTATTCCCATTTCCAAAAATGGTTATTTATATGTGTGGGTATCAAATGAAACTCCAGGATGGGACGTTTTTTTTGACAACTTGAGCGTTAAGCATTATAGCGGGCCAGTATTGGAGGAAACGCATTATTATCCTTTCGGTTTGACAATGGCTGGAATCAGTTCAAAAGCCATAAAAAGCAACTATGCCGAAAATCAACTTAAGTTCAATAGCGCTACACGATTAAATTCAGATTTTGATATTAACCTGTATGAGACTACTTACAGAAGCTATGATCCGCAAATAGGAAGATTTGGTCAGGTAGATCCACTTGCAATTCAATCAACATTTTTTTCAACATATGCGTTTTGCGAAAACAATCCAATCAGTAAAGTCGACCCATCAGGCTTACGAAGTCAACAGCAGGCACCACGTTTTGACAACATAGATCAGTTATTGCAATATATAAAGGAAAATGGCCTCTCTAGCTTTGGCGACGGATTCACTATGTTTGAAGTTGGAGGTGGTGGAAGCTTATCCGATCCAGCATTTACTAAAGATCTGAGTGAATTTAAAGGTGAGTTAGGCATACGCTTTAATTTCAGTGGCACAGGATCACAAAATGGCGAGACTGACAAGGACGGGTATCAGGTTATGAGTGAATTTGTAATGGGTACTAAATGGGTCTCGCTAGGCAAATTCTTGGTAGATTGGCATAATTTTCTTCGGGAAGAGGATGCGAAGTTCGAAGAGGACAAGTTAGAAAAAATAGCTCCAATGGTTCAGTTGGGCGTTGATGTTAATGCGACGACATGGACGGCAATGAGTGGACTCCGAGGTGCGGGAAAAACCCTAGGAAAGATTGCTAAGCATGGAACTATTTTAGGAATTGCTTTATCAGTAACCGATGCCACAATTAATATCGCGTCCGGAAACGGCACATGGCGAGATGGCGCGACATTAGTAGTTGCAGGTGCGACCGCAGCTGCTATGGTACTTGGAGGGGAGGTTGTAGTTGGTGTTGTGGCCGTTGGTTGGGATATCTTCAACCTTATTTTCTGAAGAAGGAATCTAAAAGTGAAATTTTGAATATGGAAAATTATTATGGTCAAACTGTTCATAGAAGAAAAGTTGCTCTTTTAGTATTCGCGAGTATGATAGCCTCTTTTGTTTTATTTGTTGTTTCGCTATATTATATACAATCAAAAGCTTTAGCAATCATTTTTGCAGTAGGTATTGTCTTACCTGCAATATTGTTAAAGAAAATATTAGACTTTTTTAAGTGTAGCGCAGAAATAATATTTGCCGAAAACTCTTTTTCGATTACTGAAAGAAAAAAAAACAATGAGGAAATTAATTACGAGTTCGATCTTGATGATATTGGCTCGTATAGAATTCAGTTTGTTAATAGAATCTTTGCAGAAATATCAATTTTTCGCAAGTTCGGAACTCCTGTGCATTTCACATTTTTCAGAGAATTGGAAGAGGCTGATCAACGGGGCGCTGATCAACTGATGAATATCTTTAATCAATTCATTAAGGCACACAACTCGAAAACACCTGACGTCGACAAAATACACCTAGTCCCGTCATTTTACGCTTCCCCCAAAGGATTGATCACAATATTCCTTTTGGTATTTTTATTAATCATAGCTTCTACGTTACACGTGATTTACTCAATTAAGACTATTCCTATAAGCTTATTTCTCGGTTGTATGTTAATCATTCAAATTGCAATAAGAAGAAATACAGATATGAAATTTTACAACGAAATGAAGTAATTTTAAAGACGGAGTCCTGTTGTGACCTTTTATTAATGACATGTGGAAGTGCCAGAAGTAAGGTTGAACAATCAACTCTTCTCTGTCAAAAGAAGCATGATAAATATTTAGATTTTATAGGTATGTGTTCGATAGTTTTTATGAGTCGAGAATCAAACAAATGGGTACGCAAAGGCGAGACTCATACTTCATATGACACAGTAAGCTTTTGCACTGTGCATCCAGACTTCTCCTATGTCTTCAGCGGTTAGCATGACGCTAGTAAGCGATGGGAGGCCTTTGTCATGGACGTAGTGGGTGAGATTCCCTGATTGAACAATTCCCCGGAAAAATAGACTGGTTTTGCTAAATTTGTTTTGTCAAATCATTATAGTTCGTTGAAAGAGATTTGCAGTGCGTAATTCGAGCGGGCAAACAATTTCGGTAACTCTAATCTATTTATTTTCAATTTATTCAGATGAATAGTTCGGGTCCCAGCGGGATCACGGAGAAAACATATAACGCTTTGCAGGTTACCGACTTGCAAAGCGTTTTTCTTTCCAGGTACAACATAGGTAAAACATCGAGTCAGGAATTGATTCGCTATTCAAGGAAAATTTCCATCGCTTTATCCAATTCGCAGTCTAAAATTTTGGCATAAACCTCCGTGTTTTTGACTGACGCATGTCCCATTAACCGGGAGATATATTCAATCCGCATTCCTTTCTGCAAGGCCCTTACAGCCCAACTGTGTCTTGCAGAATGGAACGAGAAATGCTTACTCAATCCTGCACGAACTCTTAGCTTTTTCAAGTCTTTATTGGTGTAAGCAGTCGCTGAAGAAATAGCATTGTGAATTTTTGTGCGGTCTGTTTCACTAGGTAAAACATGTAGGAGCGGAAGATGAAGCTTCAGGGTCAAGCAGCGTTTCACAATTCCTACCTTGAGCCAGATTTCTGTAATCGTCGAGTATCTTCTGCGCTTTCGGTGGCATCTTTAAACTCAGGGCAAGTGGTATTTCATGGATTTTCCTTCTATCCCATTTGCTTTTAAAGATGGCCACCCGATGGGGCTCGGCAAATAACAATATGAACCATTGCAGACAAAAGCAATGGTTTTTTAAGTTTCTCTTTTAAAGACTTATCTTACTGAAGGCAAATTTCCATTTCGATTTTTACTCTTGACTTGAACTTTATTTAGTATTCCATCTGCAGCAAAATCCAGGCGTTATGCGCGGTGCTGGTGAACTTCTTAATTCCTTAGCGAATTTTTAAAATAAATAAATGCCAGAAAATATAGGCGACAGGCCTTCAGAGACACAGACGAACCCTCCGTCCGCAAATCTTCTAAAAGAAACGATTCCAATTAAAAAGAAAGAAGTTGTTGTACCCCAGCGACAAATTGAAAATATCAACCCACCTCCGCATGTACATCACGAAAGAAAGAAGACGTGGAGGTCCTACTCCTGGGAATTTCTAATGCTTTTTTTGGCGGTATTCTGCGGGTATTTAGCGCAGTACTATTTAGAGCATCGAATTGAAAAGGAAAGAGGAAACCAATATGTACGATCTATGATAGAAGACATCGTATCAGACTCGACAAAAATAAATACATCCTATGAATTTGGTAAAAAACAAGAAGTTGGTTTGGACAGTCTATCAAGGCTTTTCGATAATCCACCTTACAACGACACCACTATCAAGAGAATGTATCTTTTAATGTTACAATACACTATGAATGAAGCTAATGTTGCATTTACAAAACGCACAGTGTCTCAATTAAAAAATTCAGGAGGGATGCGATTGATATCGAACAAAATATCTGCGGATGAAATTACCAGATACACCGAAGGGGCAGAAGCTATCGAATTGCAAGGTGAATATTTTAGAAACATTGCGATAAAGGAAATGGCACAACTAAATAGCAAAATATTTTACCTGAAGTACATAAAAGCAGTTACGCGAAAGAATATTGACAGCTTCATGTCGCGAGAGCCCATTAGCTTGGCCAACAATAATGAAAATCTTTTAGTAGAATATAGTAACCAACTATTCTTTGCATCAGGCCTATTAATAAATTATAATAATAAGTTGACCGACTTCAAATCAAAAATTTGCAAAACAATAGAAATTTTAAAAAACGAAAATCACATACAATAAAGAAGCACGGCGAAGTTCTCGACGGTGAGAGAGGAATCGAACTGCATAAAGACCACGGTTTCACTACTATTGTTTTTGATTGGAAATTTTCGGCGAAACGAGATCGGTTTTTTAAATTTGTCTTGTCAAAACCTTATCGTTGGTTGAAAGATATTTGCAGTGCGTAAATCGAGCGGGCAAAACTTTTGTAATAACATAATCTTTTATTGTCAGGTAAATATTGGATAACAATGTTCTCCCCCCAGCGGGATCACGAAAAAAAGATATAACGCTTTGCAGGTTACCTACTTGCAAAGCGTTTTTCTTTCGAGGTACAACATAGGTAAAGCGTTGGGTCAGGAATTGATTCTTTATTCAACGAAAATCTCCGTCGCTTTATCTGATTCGCAGTCTAAAATTTTGGCATGAACCTCCGTGTTTTTTACCGATGCATGTGCCATTAGCCGGGACACATATTCAATCCGCATTCCTTTCTCCAAGGCCCTTACAGCCCAATGTGTCTTGCCGAATGAAAAGAAAAGTGCTTATTCAAACCTGCCCGAACTTTTAGCTTTTTCAAATCTTTACTAGTGTATGCAGTAGGCGATGAAATGGCATTGTGAATTTTGATCCGGTCTGTTTCGCTGGGTAGAACATGTCGGAGCCGAAAGATGAAAGCTTCCGGATCAAGGAGCGTTTCACGATTGGCTACCGCATCAATGAGTAATCGACGAATGACTTTAAGATTCGCATTAGCTGTAGTTACATGGTTTTTATAGTGGGAGAAAAAATACTGCAGAAAATCCCTGATTAAGGTGACGTTAATATCATCGGTAAAAAGTGATTCTGTTTTACAAAATGAACTTAATTTTTTCCCAACACATTTATATCTTCTGATCGTACCGATAGAATCATGATATGTTTTCTCTTTTCCACATACTCAAAAAAGTCTTCGGAGAGCTCGGCCCAATATGTTATGCTTTATTAACCGATAATATCTAAAGAGTCAGAAAAATTGTCAACCAGCGGGCCAATCACTCACTAACGAAAACATACTGAAATCTTCCACTTAAAGAAAAATTAGAAGTATTGACTAATGAGAAAATTGCAGTCTGGTTCCTGTATCCAACTGCCGAATCAGTTTCGATATGAACATTCAGGAATAGATTTATGTGGAGGGAGAGCTTATATCTGGTGATGTATTTTGTGCCGTGAAATAATTGACTGTCTTTAATTTGGTAAAAGAATTGTCTAGGTCGACGTATGAGAAAAAAATCAATTCCTAAATTAAGTATGCTATCATTGTTTCAATCACGCACTGCAGTTTTGACTTTGAACTAAATTATAAAATCATCGGGCGGTGATAGCAAATAATGAAATTGAAAATTCGGCAGTCCGGAATCGCATAATTGTTAAGCATTCGGTAATACACCGGTAACAATTTAATAAAGTTCTCATGACATATTTGCTTCGACTTTCTCAAAATGCCCGTGTTAAAAAAGTATAGATTTTAAATGGATTATTTGATATTTCAGGGGATAGCAAGAAATAAATTTGATTAATCTAATTGAACGAAGGTGAAAAAACTGCTTAAAAATCAACACATGAACCCCCTCAGTCTTCGTCCAAATTCTTACCAAATCATTATTGCCAAACTAATTAATGAAAAGTTATGACTGCAAACAATCGGTTGCTTTCGACGATCCTTTTGTCCTTCTTCATGCTGACTGCTCTTTTACATTCTGCTCCGGCCAATGCGCAAACGCGCACTGTAACGGGAAAGATTACAGACCAAAACGGTCGTCCGCTTGAAGCTGTGACAGTCACTGTCAAGGGTACTGACGTGAGTACCACGTCCAATGCAAACGGCATCTACTCGATCAATGTTTCTCCCAATCACACTGCCCTGGTCTATTCCTTTGTTGGCTTGGCCAGCAAGGAAATAACAATCGGTAGCAAAAATTCCGTAGATGTTACCCTGAATTCAGCTTCTCAGGACATGGAAGGCGTGGTCGTGACGGCATTAAATATCAAACGAAATCCCAAAGCGCTTGGATATACAGTCGTGCAATTGGACGGAAGCAAGGTGAACACCGTCCAAACCCCAAGCCTTGTTAATGCATTGTCTGGTAAGATTGCAGGAGTTGACGTGGGTAATATTGCCAATGGACCTGCTGGTACTAAAAGAGTGGTCATACGCGGTGCAACTTCGTTAACAGGAAATAACAACCCATTGTGGGTTGTTGATGGTATTCCAATTAATACTAACAGCCTAGGCGGCCTTGCAACAAATACCCCGGAAGGTGGAATTGACTACGGTGACGGTCTTACCGGCATTAATCCCGATGATATTGAAAGTATCAGCGTGTTGAAAGGAAATGCTGCAGCAGCGTTATATGGATCACGAGCTTCAAATGGTGTTATACTGGTAACCACAAAAAGTGGCAAGTCTGCGAAAGGCAAAATAAATGTTGATTTTAGTTCTTCTGTTTTATTTGACAAATTCGTTGACGTCACAAATTTTCAGAATGTATACGGTCAGAATTCAATCAATCAGGCCAGTGGTATGGAACTGCCAACAAGCGCTGCTAATGCAATGGGCTCCCTTTCCAGCACAGTGGGATCCGAAGCTTGGAATTCACGTGACTTGAAGTCGCGGC